>ERZ1036455.98-NODE-98-length-46134-cov-20.756114_pt1 | contig 46134 bp, 34 predicted proteins | sample MGYA00514228_ERZ1036455 | MGnify/ENA primary metagenome ERZ1036455 (study PRJEB33795, sample SAMN09464920) | human gut metagenome | host: Homo sapiens | place: USA: Stanford, California | collected 2016-07 | study: EMG produced TPA metagenomics assembly of the... | reverse complement strand
GCCTCAATATCCCCGCGGGTGCAGGCCGCCGACCCCTGCTGCATTTCCCGGCCGCAAGAACGAAAATCGCCTTTTTTAAGAAAAAATAGTACTTCATATCAAAAAAGTTCCAAAAGCAACATTTTAGTACAAGAGAAAAGCAGAGCGAAAGGATATATTGTAAGTAAGGCCGAAAGGCATTTTCAACCGAGAATAATCAAAAAGGGGAAAGCAGTATGAGCATTCTGACAGACATTTCCGAAAACCTCCAGCGGGGCAAAGCCAAGATCGTGAAAGAATTGGTTCAGCAGGCCATCGACGAAGGCATTCCGGTGCAGCAGATCCTGGACGAGGGGCTGCTCAGCGGCATGGGCGTCATCGGCGAGAAGTTCAAGAACAACGAAGTGTTCGTGCCCGAGGTGCTGGTGGCGGCCCGCGCCATGAACATGGGCGCCCAGCTGCTGAAGCCGCTGATGGCCGACGCGGGTGTGGAAGCCGCAGGCAAGGTGTGCATCGGCACGGTCAAGGGCGACCTGCACGACATCGGCAAGAACCTTGTGAAAATGATGATGGAGGGCAAGGGGCTGGAGGTCGTGGACCTGGGCACGGACGTTGCCCCCGAGACCTACGTGCAGACGGCTGTGGAGCAGGGCTGTCAGATCATCTGCTGCTCGGCGCTGCTGACGACGACCATGGGCATGATGGAAGAAGTTGTGAAAAAGGCCGAGGAAGCGGGCATCCGCGACAAGGTGAAGATCATGGTTGGCGGCGCGCCTGTCACCGAGGCTTTCTGTGAGCAGATCGGCGCGGACAAATACACCGCCGACGCCGCCAGCGCCGCCGACGCCGCCGTCGCTCTCTGCCGCGCCTCCGCATGAACGGGAGACTGCATATGACCGGAAAAGAACTGATTTTTCAAACGCTGCGCCACGAACCTACTCCGCGCGCGCCGTGGGTCCCCTTTGCAGGCGTCCACGCGGGCGCGCTGGTGGGTGCCACCGCCACACAGGTCCTCACAGACGAGGAGACGCTCGTCCGTGCTTTGCTGGAAGTGAACCGGCTGTACAAGCCGGACGGACAGCCCGTTGTATTCGATCTTCAGCTGGAGGCCGAGGTACTGGGCTGCGGGCTGGTGTGGGCCGACGACTGCCCGCCCTCCGTTTCTTCGCATCCTCTGGCCGACACGATGACGGTGCCTTGCCGCTGCACGCTTCCCACAGCCGAAAGCGGACGCATGCCCATGGTGCTTTCGGCCATGCGCCGCATGAAAGAGGCCGTGGGAGATACCACCGCCCTTTATGGGCTGCTGTGCGGGCCGTTCACACTGGCCAGCCATCTGCGCGGCAATGATATCTTCATGGATATGTTCGACGACGAGGACTATGTGAAGGACCTGCTGGGCTTCTGTGCGGACTGTGCCAAGCGCATGAGCGATCTTTACCTGGACGCAGGTATGGATGTGATTGCCGTAGTGGACCCTCTGGTCTCTCAGATCTCGTCGGATCACTTTGAAGAATTCCTCTCCGCACCCTACACTGAACTGTTCCGCTATCTGCGTGAAGAAAAACAGGCGTTCTCTTCCTTTTTTGTGTGCGGCAATGCCACCCGCAATATCGAGGTGATGTGCCGCACCGCGCCGGATTCTATTTCTGTGGACGAAAATGTGGATATCCTTGCAGCCAAGGCCATCTGCGATAAATACAATGTGGCCATCGGCGGCAATATCCCGCTTACGTCCATCATGCTTCACGGCACGCAGCAGGATAATATGAAATTCGTGGCGGATCTTCTGGCCCAGCTGCCGGAATATAAAAACTTCATTGTCGCGCCGGGCTGTGATATGCCCTATGCCGTACCTGTGGAAAACACCATCGGCGCTGCACAGGCTGTGCTTGAAACGGAAGCCGTCCGGGAGATGGTGAAGAATTATGTGGCCGCCGAGGACGACATTGCGGTGGAGCTGCCGGATTACGAAAATCTGCCCCGTCCGCTCATAGAGGTGTTTACGCTTGATTCCGCCACATGTGCGGCCTGCACCTATATGATGGGCGCGGCCAATGTTGCAAAGGACACCTTCGGGGACGCCATTGATATGGTGGAATACAAATTCACGCTCAAGGAAAATATTGCGCGCTGTAAAAAGATGGGTGTGAAAAACCTGCCCAGCATCTATATCAACGGCAAACTGAAATTTTCTTCCATCATTCCCAGCAAGGAAGAGCTGGAGGCCGCTGTCCGCGAGGTGCTGTAAAAGCAGCCCGGACGGGCGTACATTTTAAGATTTACGGCTTTCCTGTCGGGAAAAGCGGCGGATGTGCGTTGTCCGCCGCTTTTTTGCAGGAGCTGCCGGTTGGGAGTGTTTCATATGATAGAGGATATTCTTGCCAAAGCAGGCTCAGGCGCGCTGCTGGAGCGGCAGGACGCACTGCGCCTGTTGGAGGTGGCCACCGGCAGTGCGGAATATTATGCACTGCTGGGTGCGGCCAATGCGTATGCGCGCACAGCGTTCCGTGGCCGTGGCGTTATTTTTGCGCAGATCGGTATTGACGCCCAGGCCTGTGGCGTCAACTGCAAATTCTGTAGCCTTGCCGCAGACGCGCGCAGGGGCCAGCCAGCCTGCATCAAAACGCTGGAAGAGACGGTGGAATTGGCGCGTGAGCTGGCTGCCAGCGGGATCGAAGACCTGTTTTTGATGACGACTGCGGAATTCCCCCAGGAAAAATTTCTGGCATACGGCAGGGCAGTGCGCGCAGTGCTGCCCCCGCAGATGCGCCTTGTTGCCAATGTGGGGGATTTTGGTCCGGCCTATGCTGCAGCCCTGAAAGAGGCGGGATTCACTGGTGTGTACCATATCCACCGTCTGCGGGAGGGCACCGACACGAATGCACGTCCGCAGGCGCGCATCCGCACGATGGATGTCGTGCGCGGGGCAGGGCTGGAGCTGTATTATTGTGTAGAACCGATCGGGCCGGAGCACACGCATCAGGAACTGGTCGACGAAATGCTGCGCATCCGTGATTACCCCGTGGGAGTGATGGCCGTGATGAAGCGCATTGCCGTGCCCGGTACGCCGTTGGGCTCACAGGGCGAGATATCGGCCGCGCAGCTTGCCAAGATCTGCGCCGTTACCACGCTCACCGCCCGGCCGCCGCGCGCTATGTGCGTACATGAGCCGGATGAGCTTTGCCTGATGGCCGGTGCAAACCAGATTTATGCAGAATGCGGCGTGAACCCGCGCGACAATTCGCTGGAAACGCGCCTCAACCGCGGGTTCTCCACAGAGCAGGCCCGTGCGCTGCTGCAAAAAACGGAATGGGAGGTCTAGAGCCTCTTTTCAGCTAAGAAAGGCGCGATATAATGGAACTGTATCTCATCACCGGTTTTTTGGGTGCAGGGAAAACCACTTTCCTCAAAAATTTTGCCCGGCAGTTTGCCGGCCGGCGGCTGCGGCTCATCATCAACGAATTCGGACGCGCCGGCGTGGACGGCACGCTGCTGCGGGAGCTGGACGCGGCGTTGGATGAGATCAGCAACGGCTCGATTTTCTGCGCCTGCCGTTTGGACCAATTTGAGGCCGCGCTGGAGCAGGCGGCCGCGGATGCACCGGATGTTGCGCTCGTGGAAGCCAGCGGCTTGGCCGACCCCACCAACGTGCGCCGGGTTTTGGCCCAATTTCCCGCTGTTTCCTACCAGGGCAGCGTGTGCGTCGCAGATGCCGCGCGGCTTGAAAAGGTTTTCTCTACTGCCCGGGCGTGCCCCCGGCAGCTTGCTGTCTCCAGTCTCGTGCTTCTGAACAAAACAGACCTTGCCACCGAAGCGCAGTGCGCTGAAGCAAAAGCGCTTATCCTGCGCGCCAACCCGGCGGCCCGCATCCGCCGCACGCAGTTCGGACGGTTCGAGCCGGAATGGCTTTCCCTGATCGTACCGGATGTGGATGTGGATGAGGTATTGGACATGCCGGATATCACCCTGCAAAAAGCGGTGCTGCAGATCCGTCCCACGATGCCCCTTGCGGCACTGCAAAAGTGCCTTGTACAGCTTGCGGGAGAAACATGGCGTATCAAAGGCTTTGTACGCGTGCCGGAGGGCATCTTTTACGTCGACTGCACCGGGCCGGAGGTTCGTCTGACGCCCTGGCAGGGAGAAGCGGACAACCGCCTTGTACTGCTGGCCGGAAAGGGCATGCAGCTTCGCAGGACGGCCAGAACTGCCGTACAATGGTATAACGATTACATTGAGGAACTTTCGATGCGCTGAGCGGCACAGGAAAAAGTGCAGTTGAAACAGATCTTCCATAGCCGGCCTTATGAACGCACGGGCCGAGTTTCAATAAAGAAAAAATGTTTTCCGGCTCAAGCATGCCGCCAAAGGAGGGGTAAAAAGCTTTGCATTTTTTGTGCGGCCGCCACCGGGATGGATACAAACAGCCGGCGGAAAATGACACCGCCGTAACGCTTCATCAGTTGTGAGAAGAAAGCACGTGCAAACATAGTGTAAAATTCGGGCGGCAGCTTCACGGCGCTGTCGTCTCAATGTGACAGGTGCCCATGTTTCCCACGCCGATGATACCCAATTTGATTTTTTCCATAGTTATGGCCCCCTTGTTTTTTCCGTGTTTCTCCCGCGGGAGGAACGCTACCTTCAGAATACAAAAAAAATTGCGCATATTCTTTGCTGAAATTGGCAAAAAACATGCGCAAATTGGCTTTTTGGAATCTAAGCGTGTTCCTTTCGATATTGCCGGGGCGAAGTGCTGAAATGGTTTTTGAAGCAGCGGCTGAAATAAAAGGAATCGGAAAAGCCGCAGCGTTCGGCTACCTGCGCGACGGGGACGTCTGTTTCCAGCAGCAGATCCCGCGCATATTCCAGCCGCAGCCCGAGAATATACTGCTTGGGCGTTGTTCCGGTCACCCGACGGAAGGATTGCAGGAACAGCGTCTTTTTTACGCCGGAGCGGGCAGTAAGCTCTTCCAGCGTAAACGGACGGGCAGGGTCCTCATGGATATGTTCCAGCACTTTTTTAATACGGATAAGCTCTGCGGGAGCATTTTCCCCATGCAGTGCGGAGAGTATTTCGCATAAGATCTGCTCGAGCAGAACATTTTGCCGCCATTGATAAAGATATGTTTTTTGCTTGTAGATCTCAAACAGGGATTTGAACAGAGGCTCCAGCCTGCCGGGCGGTTCGATTTTGGCAACCTCGGGCAGCGGAAGGCGGTCCACGTCCGACGGCAGCGTGAAATGGACTCCGTAGAACTCCATGCAGGGCTGCCGCGCAACGGAAAGACTGTGCAGTACGCCGGGACAAAAGCACACAAGATCCCCTGTTCGGACCGTAAACTGCCGGCTGCCCAGGCAGATGTCGCCCTGACCGCGAAGTACATATACCAGCTCATAATTGGAAATGCGCCGCGGCGCGATCTGCCAGCCGCAGAAGGTGGCGCGCCGCACCAGATAATCCAGTTCCACTTCCAGATGATTCCACATCCGTGTACACCCCTTTGCGCCGAACACGCCCGTTTTTTGTAATGATAGCGGAATTTTATCCAGATTTCAACCATTTCTGCATGGCTTTTTTCCGCCGTTCCGGTAAACTGAGGGCAAACACCGAAAGGAATGGGACGTATGATCTGGGATAGGGAACGCTATATCGCGCACTGCAATTTTGAATTTACGGGAAGAGAGATGTTCTGTGAGCTGTTTGGCCCGCTGATCGGTCTGGAAGAGGAATGGCAAAGGCAGGGAGCCAGCGCCAAGGAGATCGCCCTCACGGCCTTCGATTGGGATTATGTTCTCAAAGCGCCGCTTGCGGGCAATTGCGAGGCAATCACAGGCCTGACGCCCCGGGTATTGGAGGAAACGCCGGAATTTACCGTCTCTGTGGACGAGATGGGCCGTAAAACGAAGTTGTGTAGGCAAAGCGCTACGATCCCACTGCCGATGGAATATCCCGTCAAAACAATGGACGACTGGCTGAAGGTCAAGCATTGGTATGAATTTTCGGAGGAGCGTATTGACCGGGAGGCGCTGCTGCATCAAAAGGAACTGCGCGATAAAGGCTATCTGACGATCCAGTGGGTGCCCGGCGGGTTCGACGAGCCGAGGCAGCTTATGGGCGAGGAAGAATTGTGTATCGCATGCTACGAGGAGCCGGAGCTGATCGCCGACATGTTGGAAACCATCGGAAACACCTGTGTAAAAGTGATGGAGCGTGTGGCTGAGATCGTCCCCATCGACTGCCTCAGCATCCATGAGGACATGGCGGGAAAGTCCGGCCCTCTGTTCGGCCCGGCGCAGATTGAAGCGTTTTTGCAGCCGTACTATCAAAAAATATGGAATTGCGCGCGGGCCCACGGAGCAAAGATCTTCTCCCAGGACAGTGATGGAAACATGAACCCTGTGATCGACGCGATCCTCGCCTGCGGTGTGACGTGCCTGTATCCCTGCGAACCGGCGGCGGGAATGGATATGATGGAGCTGCGAAAAAAGTACGGCGCCAGGCTGGCCTTTAAAGGCGGCATTGACAAATTTGTACTGCGCGGCGATTTCCAAGCCATCCGCGCGGAGCTGGAATACAAGATGTCCGGTCCTCTGATGGGCGGCGGCACAGTGTTTGCCATTGACCACCGTATCCCAAACGGAGTACCGCTTGCCAATTACCGCTATTATGTTGAGACCGGGCGCAGGCTGCTGGGCCTCCCGCCCGCGAGGGAAGAGGGCTGGGCGCGCATGGCCTTCTGACGGATATCCGCTAAAAGCCGGGCCGGAGATATTTCCGGCCCGGCTTTTCCGTGCAGAAAGAAGATACCTTTTTCTGCATGAAGGCGTCTTTTGCATAGGCTTTTAAGGTAGTATACTGGGCATAGCAAGGATACAGACCACAAAAAAGGAGAAATCGGACGATGACGGTTTTGGAAAAAATCGCCGCGCTGCGTGCGGCTATGGAAGCGGAAGGAGCAGACGGCGTATATGTGCCGTCCAGCGACCCGCATATGACGGAATACCTGCCGGCCCGCTGGCGCTGCCGTGCGTGGCTGTCGGGCTTTACAGGTTCGGCGGGAACGCTGTGTGTGACACGGGAAGCCGCCGCGTTGTGGACGGACGGACGCTATTTCATCCAGGCGGAGCGGCAGCTGGAGGGCAGCGGAATCACGCTGATGCGCATGGCCCAGCCCGGCGTGCCCACCGTGGAGGAATGGCTGGCGGACAGGATGCCCGCCGGCGGAACGCTGGCACTGGACGGCGCCTGCACCAGTGTGTCCGTGGTGGAATCGCTGGAAAAAGCGCTGGCGGAAAAAAGAGCTGTCCTGCGTGACCACGATTTTGTTTCCGCACTTTGGCAGGAGGGGCGGCCGCCCATACCTGCGACAGAAGCATGGCTGCTGGAGCCGTCGCGCGCGGGACTTTCCGCCGGGGAAAAGCTGCATATCCTGCGGGAGAGGCTTGCCCGGCAGAACGCAAACGCCATGCTGGTGTGCCGGTTGGTTAGTGTGGCATGGCTATTGAACCTGCGTGCGGACGATGTGGAGTACAACCCGTTTGCGCTCGCTTACTGCCTGGTGGAGCCGAAGGGGGCGCATCTGTTCATTGACACGAGCCGCGTGCCCGCCGGGGTACAGACAGTGCTGGAGGCGCAGGGAGTAACGCTGCATCCGTATGGGGATATACGGGACTTTCTGGCTGCGGCGGAAACGCCGATGGCGCTTTTGTATGAGCCTGCGGGTACGAGCTGGACCCTCCTGCGGGCGCTGCGCCAAAACCGGGCCGTGACGCTCTCGGCGGGTAAAGACCCCATTCAGCTGCTCAAAGCCGTAAAGGATGAAACAGAGATAGCCGGCCAAAAAGAGGCGCACCGCAGGGACGGCGCGGCGATGGTTCGGTTCGAGATGGAGCTGCGCCGCCGTATGGAAACAGGGGAAGGCTGGACGGAATTTGCAGCATCCAACTATTTGACGAGCCTGAGAATGGCGCAGAAGGACTGCCTGGGCGCAAGCTTTGAAACCATCGCGGCCTATGGGGCAAACGCGGCTATGATGCACTATGCCCCCATGGAGGATACCTGCGCGGAGCTGGAGCCGCGCGGGTTCCTGCTGGTGGACAGCGGCGGGCAATACCGGGACGGCACCACGGACATCACGCGTACCTATGCGCTGGGCCCGCTGACGGACGAGGAGCGGGAGGCGTATACGCTTGTGCTCAAGTGTCACATTGCCGCCGCGCGCGCGGTGTTCAAAGCGGGAAGCGCGGGCATGCATATCGACATTCTGGCGCGGGAAACACTCTGGAGGCGCGGCCTGGATTACCGCTGCGGTACGGGCCACGGCGTGGGATTTGTGGGGGTTATCCACGAGGGCCCGCAGGGCCTTTCCGCAAAAAATGACACGCCGTTTGAACCGGGCATGACCGTCACCGATGAGCCGGGCATCTACGAAGAAGGCAAACTCGGCGTGCGCATTGAAAACGAACTGCTGTGCGTGCCGGTATGTGAAACAGAATATGGAGCGTTTTATGGCTTTGAACCCTTCACCTACTGTCCCATTGACACGCGCCCTCTGAAGCTGGAGCTGATGACCAGGGAAGAGCTGGAATGGCTGGACCGTTATCATGCGGCTGTGCTTCGGGAACTGGGCGCGTATCTCAATAAAGAGGAAGGTGCATGGTTGGAAAAGGCGTGCGCGCCGGTGGCACGATGAATGTGTGTATTGCCGTTTTGCTGTGTTTTGCGCTGCTTGGAGCGCTGGATGAAGGAAGCGGAGGCAGGCTGGGGGTCCTGTTGTTTTGCTGGATGACGTGGGGCCTGTTTGTACCGGAACGGTCCGTAATGCCGCCTGACGTAGTGGAGGAAGTGCTGGTAATCATTCTGAAGATCACCATTATCGTATGTGGTTCTCTGGTAGCTGGCAGGCTGGTACTGGCAAAGTGCAGCCGGTGGCTGGAGTGGGCCGCATCCAGGCTGGGCGTCAATGAATATGCTGTTTTGGGGCTTTTGACAAGCCTTGTCTCAAGTGTTTCCATGCTGCCGCTGTATCCCCGGATGGATGCCAGAGGGAGAATGATAAACGCTGCGTTTACGGTATCCGGGGCATTTGTATTGGGCGGGCAAATGGCCTTTGCGGCTGGCGTTGCAGACGGACGCGCCGTTGCAGCATATTTTGCAACAAAGCTGGCCGGCGGTTTATTGGCTTTGATATTGGTGTTTTGCTTTGCGAAAAATACGGAAGCAGTATACACAACAGATATATCCGTAACGCAGGGTCAAAAATAATACAGGAGTTGACTTTTGCGGGTGGCTGCGCCGAGAGAAAATACAAAAAATATTCCGAATATTGTTTTTCGGCAGGCGGCTGTATCACAAGATTTGTTGAATTTCTTCAAAACTCCTACTGTTAAAATCAAGAGCTTGCTCCACGTTTTGCCCGTACCTTGAGAAATGCGGTATCCATACTGTTTGGTGAGTTTCATTACAGGCCGGCCTGTGTGGGATTCGTCCAAACAGTATCCGCCGGTACCCGAATAAGCATCGGAGGCTGCTGAAAGGAGAAGGCGGCTGCATACTCAAACGCATATGCAGCGGCAGGACAAGCTGCTTGTGCGGTAACAACAGTGACACACTTGATGGTACTTCCTGAAGTGATGGCGAAAATACCGTTGTCATCCTTACGGTCAAAAGATTTGTCCAATGCTTTGCGCCAAAAGCTGGAGAGAGGAAGCAATCCTTTCTGGCATCGAAAATATTTTACAGCGTCGCTTTGGCACAAATGCGGCGGAGTCGGATACCGCTGGGGATACCACGCGCGCAGGAAAGAGGCTGTCAGAAGCGTGGTTTCCATCCTGACAAAACTTAAAAGGTCTTAAACACAGTCATAACTTTGCAAAATGAAAAACAGCCCTCGGAAAATTATTCCCGAGGGCTGTTTTGGTGCGCCCGGCTGGAACCGAATCGGCGGCTTTCCGGGTCTGAGAGCTGTGACAAAGGGTTTTAAATGGTAATAATCGTGCTATTTTGGGTTGGGATACACTTAATTGTAAAGGGCGGTGAAAAGCCCGGGGAGATGGAGGCCAGCAGGTTCCGCGGATTTTTTGTATATCAGTAGTCAGATAGTGGTCGGGAGAGCGTGGACTGCGATGATCTTGCTCCGCGGAAATCAAAACTTGCACAGCAGAAGTTGGATGCGATGATGGGCCATAGAGAGAAAAACAGTTCTCGGAACATTTCGATATTTGCTTTACGGCGGCAGGGCTTAATGCGCCTGCCCGGTGAACAGAAAATCGGCCCAAAAGGCAGAGCAGATATACGATGCGCCTCAGCCTTTCACCGAACTCACCGCAAAAACGGAAGATGGCGTGATCCGTCTAAAACGGGTCACACCATCTTCCTTTTAAATTTCTGTCTTATTAATACATAATGTTTCTTGAACCGTCGAAGAGACTGAAAATCCATATATCCAGATGGTGCAGGTTCAATATAGCAAGCTCAGCGATGACTCGGATTCTGTGGATTACTGCTCACCGTCATGGTCATGGGCAACGTCTGCGTCGTCAGCAGTCTCACACGCCATTCTATCACAAAGAAGCATGGTGCCCAGCTCTTGTGCAATGAGACTTATGTCAGTACCAGCGGCATGGCTCAATAAGGCCCGGATATCTCCTAAGAAAGGGAGCAGTCACAGAAATATTGTGCAGCAATAAAAACATCTGTCTGACGCTTGGCCACGTGGGAAAGCAGCGCGAAACAGGTCTCTTTATAGCTGAGGCATCTCAGCCACCGTGCCAGTCCTGCGCGATTTTTCCGCACGGAACACAGCCAGATGGCCATTGAGGGAATCGTTGATGTTCGTGCAGGAGATGGACGGCTGTTCGCCCTGCAGCACGCGCACAAAGTCCTCCACCAGCCGCAGGTCTCCGCCGCCGTGGGAGCCTGTCATGCCGCTTTTGTCTCCGCCGATGGCGAGGTCCACCACTTCCTCGCGCCAGCCGCTCTCGCTGGCCGTGTCGATGGTGCGCACTGTAAACACCGAATCGTCGAACACGCCTTTGATCTCGCCCTTTGTGCCGATGATGTGCAGGTTGCGCTCCGCCTTGGCCGTGCCGCCGATCATGTTCAGCGTGGCTGTTGCGCCGTCCGCGAAATTGATGGCCACCGACTGGTGGTCCACCACTGTGTGCTCGCAGTCCCACACGCAGCGGCCGTGGATGTTATCCGTTTTCAGCGACTGGATCTTGTCCTCGATGGTGGGCTTTTCCAGATGCTCCAGGCAGTCCCACACATAAAAGCTCCAGCGGTCCGGATGGTCGATGTAATGCTTTTTGGCCGAGTACAGGCAGTTTTCCTCGATGCCGCAGTCCACCAGGCACCGCTTGCCCGCGCCTGCGGGCTTCTTGGCCGGGTCGAACTGAAAGTCGCTGCCGAAGCTGGCGACCTGCCGGGGGGCGACACCGCTTTTCAGCCACATGATGAGATCCATGTCGTGGCAGCATTTGGCCAGCAGCATGGGCGCGCCGCACTTTTCCTCGTTGCCCCATTTGCCGCGGATATAGGACACCGCCAGGTGATGATAGCTGACGTGCTCGGTGGCCTGGATGTTGATGATATCGCCGATCTCCCCGGCCAGCAGGCGCTCCTTCACGGCCACATAGAACGGCGCGTAGCGCAGTACGTGGCAGATCATCACCCTGCGGCCGGTCTCGCCGGCGACGCGCTGCAGCTCCCACATCTCGTCCTCATTGACGGCGAAGGGCTTTTCCAGAAGCATGTCGTAGCCCCGGCGCAGCAGCGGGACGGCGGTTTTTACATGCTGGGTATCCATGGTGCCGTTGATGACGGCATCGGCCAGCCTGGGGCGCTCCGCCAGCGCCTCGGCGCTTTCAAAGCACATATCCTCTCCAAACCCGTGCATCTCCGCCGTTTTTCTGCGGCGGATGGGGTCCGGGTCGGCCACGCCGACGATTTTGAATTTCTCCGGGTTCTGCAGGGCGTACAAGCTGTACAGAAGCGCACGATGCCCCGCGCCAACGATGATCGCTGTGATTTGTTTTGCCATTACGGACAGATCCTTTCCTGATTGATGTGATGAAAAATAAAGAGGGCAGAGCGGAACCGAACGCCGCCCGTATACAAATCCAGCATAGCGCCGCCGCCGCCGGGCAGTCAAGGGAGAAAAGCCTGAAATTGTTTTCCGGACCCTGACGGAAGGAAGAAAAATCAAATCTTTGTATAAAATGTATGTGAATCATGCTTGATTTTTGGGATAAAAATTGGGCAAAACACACAAAAAGCTATTGATTTTGGAGTTTCTGCCGTGGTATCCTCGTAAGCAGTTGGCTGCTCCGCCATCCGGCGGGCATGCGGCTGCAGGCAGGAGGCGTACAGCGTACGGGTAAGCCGTCCGGCCTGAAAAGAGTACCCTATACCGTGTTTTCATTACATATGGAGGAAAGCAACATGAAAAAGATGAAACGCATTATCAGTGCAGCCCTCACCCTGGCGCTGGCTGCCGGGATGCTTGCAGGCTGCGGCGGCTCTTCGTCCGGAACACCTGCGGCTTCGTCCGCCGGCGGCGCCTCCGCCGGCTCGTCTTCCGCGGAGCGCGAACGCATCACAGTCCGCGTATTCCGCAGCAAGGCCTCCCATGAGGTGGCCATGGACCAGATGGACGTATTCAAGGTGATGGGTGAGATGTTCAACATCGACTTTGAATTTGACAATCCCCCGCAGGAAAATTACACCGAACGCCTGAACCTTGTGATGATGGAAACGGAACTGCCCGACGTCATCATGGAGATCCCGGTGACGGATGTGCTGAAATACGGCGAAACGGGCGTGATCCTGCCGCTGAATGATTACATTGAAAACAGCATGCCGAACCTGAAAGCGGAAATGGACAAGCGCGACGGCGTGGAGAAAGCCCTCACCTACTCTGACGGCAACATTTACTATCTTCCCATGCTGGATGAGACGCCCTCGGGCAACATCCCGTATATCGTCCGCACCGACTGGCTGGACCAGCTTGGACTGGAACGCCCCGTAACCATCGAGGACTGGGAAAACTACTGGTCGCTCGTCAAGACCACCGACCTGAACGGCAACGGAAAAAATGATGAGATCCCCTTCAGCGCCTATGAAATTGAGCGTCTGCGCAATTTCTGCACGGCCTGGGGCGTACTGGACGATTTCTACACCGACCCCACCGACGGCGGCAAGGTGCACTACGGCCCCATCGAGGACAAATACAAGGAAGCCCTGGTTTGGATGAACGACATGTGGAACAAGGGCTACATTGACCAGGAGATCATCACCACAGATTACTCGGCCTTCAGCGCGAAGCTGGCGCAGAACATCGTCGGCTCCTTCGCGGGCCCGCTCGGCGGCATGCTGGCCGCCCAGAACGCCACGATGGCGGAATCCGTGTCCGGCTTCCACGTCGCCGCCACCGAGCCGCCGAAAGGCGAGGCCGGCGTACAGATCCACACCAACATCGACCTTGTCCCCCGCGCCGTTGTGGGCGCCACCATCACCTCCACCTGCAAAAATGTAGACCGCGTTGTGGAATGGCTGGACTATATGTACAGCGCCGAGGGCCAGATGCTGCTGAACATGGGCATTGAGGGCACGCATTACACCATGCAGGACGGCGAACCCATCTTTACCGATTATATCCTGAACAACCCGGACGGTCTTTCCCCGAAACAGGCGGTGGGGACGTTCACCATCGCGCAGGGAACCATGCCCTCTGTGCTGTGCTTCAGCGAGACCAGCCAGCTGGACGATGCTGCCGTGCTGGAGGCCAAGGAGAACTGCATCATCCCGTTCCTGGAGGAATCCAACAAATATGTGATTCCCGGCACGCTTTCGTTCTCATCTGAGAAAGACGCCGAGCGCCGTGCCGCCATGGCGGATATCGAGACCTATGTGGACGAGATGGTCATGAAATTCATCACCGGCCGCGAACCCATCGAAAATTGGGATACCTATGTGGCAAAAGTGAAGGAAATGGGCATTGAGAACGTCATTGGCATCTACCAGGAAGCCCTGGACGCCTGGAACAGCTGAAACAGAACCGGGAAGCCCGCCGCGCGCCTGATGTCCGGGTGCGCGGCGTTCTCCGGCGAACACCGTATGACGGGCGGCGGGCCTGCGAGCCCCGGCCCTATTTTGGAAGGAGGACACATTTATGAAAACCGCCGTGGCCTCCAGACAGGCGAGACCCTCCCGCACCGATAAAAACGGCAGACTGAGCCATGCGGGCAAGAAGATCTGGCGCAGCAGGTATTTGTATCTGCTGCTGCTGCCCACGTTTGTCTGGTATATCGTTTTCATGTATGCGCCGCTGTACGGCGCTCAGATCGCGTTTCGTGATTTCATGCCCGCCCTCGGCATCACCGGAGGGAAATGGGTAGGCTTCAAATACTTTATCCAGTTCTTCAAATCGGAATATTTTGTACGCTTGATGAAGAACACGCTGGGCATCAGCGTGTATTCCATCGTGGTGGGCTTCCCCATTCCGGTCATCCTTGCACTGCTGATGAACGAGGTGCGCAGCAAGTATTTCAAAAAAGGCGTACAGACCATCGTCTATATGCCGCATTTCATTTCCGCCGTCGTTGTGGTGAGCCTCATCAATGCAATGCTGTCGCCCAGCAACGGCCTGTTCAACCAGATCATCCAAATGTTCGGCGGGGATCCCGTCCATTTCATGGCCGAGCCGAAATACTTTAAGACGGTGTATGTGCTTTCGGATATCTGGCAGACAGCGGGCTACGGCTCTATCGTCTATCTGGCCGCGCTCACCAGCATCGACCCCTCGCTGTATGAGGCGGCGACGGTGGACGGCGCGTCCAAATGGAAAAAGCTGCTGCACATCACCCTGCCCTGCATCCTGCCAACGATCATGACGATGCTCATCCTGCGTATGGGCAGCATCTTCACCGTGGGCTACGAGAAGATCATGCTGATGTACAACCCCGCCACGTATGAGACGGCGGACGTCATTTCCACCTATGTATACCGGCGCGCGTTCGAGGGCGGCGAATACAGCTTCTCGGCGGCGGTGGGCCTGTTCAACTCCGTCATCAACTTCATCGTCATCATCGTGTTCAATAAGATCAGCAAACGGGTAAGCGAGGTGAGCCTCTGGTAATGGAACGGACAAAACAAAGGACAAAAATCAAAGAGAGTACGGGGGAGCGCATTTTTACCGGAGTGATCTATGCGATCCTGATCCTGTTCTGCGCTATTATCGTTTTCCCCCTGCTGCATATCGTCAGCGGTTCTTTCAGCGACCCCATGTCCCTGCTGCGCGGCGAGGTATCGTTCTGGCCCAAGGGCTTTACGTTTTCCATGTACGAAAAGGTATTCAAGGACGCCAGCATCTGGCAGGGCTATGGAAATACCATTGTATATACCGTGCTGGGCACCTGTATCAGCGTGGTGCTCACCGCCTTTGCGGCGTATCCGCTTTCCCGCAAGGATTTTTACGGCCGCAATCTGTTCATGGGTGTGTTCGTGTTCACGATGTTTTTCACCGGCGGCATGATCCCCACGTTTCTCATCGTACAGCGGCTGCACCTGCTCAATACGATGTGGGCGCTGATTCTGCCAACGGCTGTCAGCACGTACAATCTCATCATCATGCGCACGTTTTTTGAATCCACCATTCCCTTCGAGCTGGTGGAATCCGCCTCGCTGGACGGCTGCAACGACCTTGTCATCTTTTTCCGCATCGTGCTGCCGCTTTCCGGCCCCATTCTTGCGGTCATGGTGCTGTTCTACGGTGTGGCGCAGTGGAACTCCTGGTTTCCGGCGCTGTTGTACATCAGCGACCGCGGCCTGTATCCCCTGCAGATGGTGCTGCGTGAAGTACTCATCCAGAGCGACATCAGCAATATGGCGGGTTCCTCGGGTGATGTGGAGATCATCGGCGACGGCCTGAAATATGCCACCATGGTGGTGGCTACGCTGCCCATCATGTGCCTGTATCCGTTCCTGCAGAAATACTTTGTAAAGGGCGTCATGATCGGCGCTGTCAAGGGATAAGCGCGCAGGCGTTTTTTCGAAAAGCCGGGCGCGCAGGCGCCTGAGCGGTGCGCCCGCCGGAGCTCCGGCAGATGGGCGCGCCGCTTTTTTGCTATTTGGGAGGGAACAGAATGAAAACAGAATATCAGACCCACGATCTTTCTCTGCCCGCGTGGGGGCCGTATACAAAGCAGTACAGCGGTATTTCCCATATCCCGGCCGCAAACGACGGCGTCCGGTTTGACCTGGCCGTATTTCCCGGGCTGTACCGCCGCCGTGTGGATGTGCCCAACGTACGGTTTGAAAGCGGATATCACGTGTGGAAGGCCGCGCCGGACCTTTCCTGCTATACGCTGCGGCACGAGCTGGAATGGAAAGATCGCGTATACGCGGACGTTTCGTTCGCGCCGCTGGGCGAAAACGCCCGTCTGATCCGTGTGGAATGCTGCAACGGGACAGACACGCCGCAGAATCTTGTGCTGCATTATATGGCCAGCGCGCATGACCCCGTGCCCTCTTACCGCAGGTTTGCGCTGACGGGCGCGGAAGTGCGCCTGCCGGAGCACGCGGCTTTTGTGCTGGCCAAAGACTATGACGACCTGCGCTTTGCCGTGCCGCGTCCCACGGACGGGCTGGGATGGGACGGCATGCGCCGCGCCGAGGAGCCGGTGGAGGGCTTTGCGGGCGGATACGGCGTGGGGCTTGGATTCGGCTGTGCAGCCGGGTACGGGCCGTTCGGTCAGCCGCTGCCAAGCGGCGCGGGAGACGCTGTAACCTATACGTTCACGCTGGAGCAGCCGCTGCAGAGGCCCTGTCTGTGTGTGCGCTATATCAACGCAGACAGCGCAGCCTCGGGATATAGGCTTTCCTCGGGTGATGTGCTGGAGCTGCCGCCCGTGCCGCAGCCGGAGGTAGCGCGCATTTGTCTGTCCCGGCCGCTGGCGGCAGGCGCGCACGCGCTGACGCTGACGGCCGCAGGCACAGGCGGCGCCAAGCTGGATTGTTTTGCGCTGTGCGAAGCGGCGGACAGCGGAGCGTTCTGCGTCACGCCGCGGGGGAGCGGCGCATGTCCGGAAATGGAATTGTACGAAAAAGAGGGCTTCCTCACCCTGAAATATCCCCACATCCGCGAGTGCTATGGCGTATTGTGGGACTATGAAAGCGTGCAGGTTCGGCAGATCGAAAACAGCGAGCTGGATGTTTTTCTGCGCGAAACGGTACACGACCATGTTTCCTCCACGCTGCACGGAGATGGAAAAGGACATTTCACCAACGTGTTTCTGCGCCCCATCCCGCTGGCGGCGGGACAGTCGAAACGGGTCTACGGCGCTGTCTGCAGCGCGGGCACGCCGGAGGAAGCGGCTGCGCTGTGCCGGGAGCTGCGGGCGCGGCGCGAGAGCTTTGAGGCTGTGTGGCAGGCCGCGTCACCGGCGCTGGAGCCGGCGCCCATGCTGCCCGCGGGCGAGCCCTTTGCCCTCGGCGGGCAGCTGATGCGGGCGGTGCTGTGCACCAATGTGGTATATCCCGTTTACACCCGGGGACAGTACATCCGCCACAATACCCCCGGACGCTGGTGGGACAGCCTGTACACCTGGGATTCGGGCTTCATCGGCATGGGGCTTGCACAGTTTTCCGCCCGGCGCGGGTTCGACTGTCTGAACGCCTACCTCACGCCGCCGGGCGACGACGAGGCCGCGTTCATCCACCACGGCTCACTGGTGCCTGCGCAGTTTTACCTGTTTGCCGAGCTGCTGAACAGAACGCAGAGCCGGGCCCTGGCCGAATATTGTTACCCGCGCCTGATGCAATACTATGCATTTTTTACCGGGCAGGCGGGAGGCTCCACCACGGCGGACCTGCAAAGCGGCCTGCTGCGCCCGTGGGACTACTTCTACAATTCCGGCGGCTGGGACGATTATCCGCCCCAAAAGGCCGTCCATGAGCAGCGGCTGGAAAAGCGCTGCACGCCTGTGGTCACAACAGCGCACGCGGTACGGTGCGCCCGCATCCTGGCCTATACTGCGTACCTGCTCGCCCACGGGGAGGACGCAGACCGGCTGGAAAAGGATGCGGAGCGTTTCACCCGGGCGCTTCAGGAGCACGCGTGGGACGAGGGCGCCGGATACTTCGGGTATGTGCTGCACGATGAACAGGGAAGGGCTGCCGGCTTTTTGCGGGACGCTTCCGGCGTGAACCATAACATGGGGCTGGGCGGCGCATCACCTCTGTTTGCCGGCGCGTGCACTGCGGAGCAGGCCGAAGGCCTGTGGGAAAAGCTGGCGAGCGAAGAGCATTTGTGGAGCGCCTGCGGCCTTTCCACAGTGGACCGGTCCGCCCCCTATTACCGCAGGGACGGATACTGGAACGGCGCGGTGTGGATGCCATACCAGTGGATGTTCTTCAAAGCGGCGCTGGATGCGGGCAAAACCGGCTTCGCATTCCGTATCGCGGATACGGCCCTGCGGCTGTGGCAGGATGAATGCGCGGCGTCCTACCATTGCTTCGAGCATTTTATGATCGAGAGCCGCCGGGGCGCGGGCTGGCACCAGTTTGGCGGCCTTTCCGCGCCCGTGGCACAGTGGTTTGCGGCCTACTACGTACCCGGAACGCTTACAACCGGCTTCGACGTCTTTGTACAGTGCGCGCGTTGGCTGCCCGGAAACGCGGGGCTGGAGGCGGAGCTTTATTGTACGCGGCCCGGGCGTACTGCAGTTCTGGCGGCGCTTGCACCGGGTAAAATGCGCATTTCCTGCCGTTTGGGCGTGGCGGCGGAACAGCGCCACGCAGGCCTGTGGGAGATCACGCTGGACGTGGAGCAGCCGGGCCCGGTGAGACTCAACCTGCTGCCGGAGGGGAGCTGCGCCGAATGATACGCCTGGAATGGAAGGACTGCCGCCTTACGGCGGAGGGCACGCAGGTCGTGCTGGAAAATGCCGCGCTGCGCACATGCTGGAGGCTTGAGCCGGAGGGTTTGGCGCTGGCCTGCGTGGAAAACCGCCTTACGGGCTTTTGTTGGCAGAGTGCGGACGGTGCGGCACTGGCTCCGGCCTGCATGGCCCCGCCGGACGGGGAACCGGAATGGGAGGCCCGGCCGCAGGCGGCAGGCCTGTGTGCTGAGCACTGGTCCGTGCGCTGCACCTGGAGGCAGGGCGCGCGCAGTGTGAGCCGGTGTTTTTTGCTGTATCCGCAAACGCCGTTCCTCACGATATGGGCCGAATGGGAGGCTCCTCCGGAAGGGGTGTTTGCCGCTGTTCGGCAGACAGTTCCCGGCGCGACAGGTGTAGAGCGGGACAGCGCGCGTGCGGCGGCGCACAGCGTGCCCGGGGATGTTATGGCTGCCGTGCCGCTGCCACGCGGTCATCTGCGGTGGCGGTGCATACGCCTTGCGGACCAAACGGATGTGCATGACACTCTTGTGTGGGAGCAGGGCGCGCCGGTCTATCCCGCAGAGCGTGTAGAGGCGTCCGGAAGTTTCTTTACCGTGGAAGACACACGGACGGGAGAAACACTGCTTGCGGCCCGCCATGCGCCCATAACGCCGGCGCCCGGCCCGCAGTTTCTTCTGGCGGAGAACTGCTTGTGTGTACTGCAAAACGGTTGTGCAGGCGCGCCGCCCGCCGGAACGGTGGGATGTACGTGTGTATTGGGCACCGCGCCTGCAGAACGGTTGTGGGAGCAGTACCGTGCGTTTTACCGGCTGGGCTGGCAGGCACCGTGGCAGCGGCATGTGCTGCTGCTTTCCAACACCTGGGGAGACCGGAACAGGGACGCGCGGGTGTGCGAGACGTTCGTGCTGCAGGAGATCGACCGCGCCGCAGCGCTTGGCCTGGACACGGTGCAGATCGACGACGGCTGGCAGAAGGGCACGACGGTGAATTCCGCGCGTCCGTTGGGGGGCGTGTGGGAGGGCTATTACGCGGCGGATGCGGACTTCTGGACGCCGCATCCGGAACGGTTTCCCCGCGGGCTGTACCCAGTGGCGGAGCATGCCGCCGCGCGTGGCGTAGCGCTGGGCTTGTGGTTCTCTCCGGATTCCTCCGGAGAATTTGCAAACTGGCGGCGGGACGCGGAAACGTTGCTGCGGCTGTGGAGGACCTATGGAGTGGCGGTATTCAAGCTGGACGGCGTCAAGCTGCGCACGCCGGCGGCGCGCGCGAAATACCTTTCCCTGCTGGAAATGGTTACAGAACAAAGTGGGAGGCGCGTGATGCTTCAGCAGGACATCACCGCCGAGCAGCGTATGGGATATCTGGCTGCGCGGGAATACGGCACGCTGTTTGTGGAAAATCGCTACACAGATTTCGGCAATTATTATCCCCATCGTACGCTGCGCAATCTGTGGATGCTTGCCCGGTATGTCCCGGCCCAGCGGATGCTGTTCGAGCTGCTGAACCCGGCGCGCAACACAGAGCGGTATCGGGCCGACCCCCTTGCGCCCGGACGGTATACGGCAGACTATCTGTTTGCGTCCGTTATGGCCGCGCAGCCGCTGCTCTGGATGGAGCTCTCCGGGCTGGGGCGGCAGGACGCGGCGCGCCTGCAGCAGATCATCGGTGTGTACCGTCTGCACCGGGAGGCGATGTGGGCGTGCGATGTGCGCCCGGTCGGGCAGGAACCGGATGGCCGCTCGTTCACAGGCTTTGCATTTACAAGTCCCTGTGGGCAGAAGGGATATCTCCTGCTGTTCCGTGAAAATGTGCCGGAAAGCGCCTTCACCTTTACGCGGATGCCGCAGAAGGCCCGGCTGCGCCTGCTGTGTGCAAACGGCCCGGTTGGGCAGGGATACACGCCCGCAGGCGACCTGTGCCTGCGTTTTGCAGCCCCGCGCACCTATGCGTTTTATCAGTGGCAGACATAAAGCGCCGGCCAAAGAGGCGCACAAAAAACGGCAGGGCATGCACGCCCTGCCGTTTTTGGCAGAAAGAGAGGAACCGGTCAGCCTGCGTTGTCCCCGCGGCGCACCGCCGAGGGCGAAATGCCGAACCTGCGGCGGAAAGCCTTATAAAACGTGTTTTGCGTGGAAAAACCGCATTGTACGGAAATTTCGGTTATACCCAGCTCAGAGCCGCGCAGAAGCTCCATTGCACGGGAGAGCCGCAATTCCTCCACATACTCGGTAAAGCTCTTGCCTGTCTGGTCCTTCAAAAACTGTGTGACGTATTTTTTTGAGATATGGAACTGTTCGGCAGCCATGGCGATGTTGAGGTCCGGCCGGGTGTACTGTTCGTTCAGCCAGGCGAGAACGCGCCGCTGAAGAGCTTCGTTGTGGCTGCGCTTGAGGGAATCGACATGGCTGCATATCTCAAAGCAGCAGTCGCGCAGGTTCTGCACCTGCCGCCTGGCGGACTGCCGGTTATCATAAGAGCAAAGATAGGCGATGTCTTCGCACTCCACCTTTTGCGCCGCGGCGATCAGCACACCGCGCACGCTGAAGAATGCCTGCTGAAAGTTCTGCGGCGAAAGATCGTCCACATGGAACAGTTCGCCGATGAGAGACTGCGCTTCCTGTGCGCGGCCGGATAAAAGGTATTCATTCAGCCGTTCCAGACTGGTGATATCGGTTGTCGTTACACGGACAAGGCTTTCGCCGCTCAGATAGCATACCTTTTGTGTGCGGTCGGAATAAGCGGCCATGTTGCGCGCCTGCCAATATACAGAGGAAAGCTGTTCCAGCCGCGTAAAACGTCCGCTGAGAATCAGCGGTTCCGTCATTTCCAAAAGGCCGTGCAGAGCCTCGGTCTGCCGGCACATCTGTACTTGCTCGGCTTCGGTACCTTTGTCCAGCGTCAGAACAACGAGTACGCTGCCCTCGGTGGTGTTGTAAACGAACTGCGTGCGCCCGTAGCTCTGGCGCACCTGCTCCGCAATCATCATCAAGCGCAGCTCCTCGCCCACGTGCGTCTCTGCCTGCCGCTCCTGCGCGGGGATCAAAAGAAGATAGTTGTAGTCCGTCAGATGCATCTGTTCGCACATTTTTTTCTGTTCTTCGGCCGTGCCCGCTGCGCCGGTCTTTAAAAATGCTTCTACGCGGCTATGGTCCAGCTCGCCGCGGGCGCGTTCCAGTTCAGCCGAAAGCTGGCTGTGGTTGCGCAGCTTCTGGACGAGCAGATCGTTGAACAGACGGGTGTTCGCCGTTTCGGCATCATCCAGCGTGTCCAGTATGGGCTTGAGCTGGCGCAGCTCCCACAGCGTCATTGCGGAACTGAGCAAAAAGCAGCCCAGCAGCCCCGCACCGATGTAAAACCATATGGCGCGGTTGACGGCGCGCAGGTTTTCGGCGTAAACGGAATAGGGCAGGCCAATCACGGCGCTGGCGCCAAGGCTGGGGATGCTACGGGAAACAAACAGATACTTCTGCCCATCATACCATTCGATTCCCGTTTCATTTCCGGAGAAGGAGAGGGCGGCCCCGTTGCAGCGGTACTGGCTCAGCAACGTGCCGTCGTCCCGCACGAGATAAAACAAGCCGTCATTGCGCCATTTTTCCGTGGGCAGAAACAGGTTGGACAGAGTGCGTTCCCGAATCAGTATATTGCAGGCACCGCGGAATTGTCCGCCGGAGTTGATGAACGGCTGCGTGATCGTCAGATAGGAATCCGGATAATTCGTGCGGTTCAGCACAACGCTCTGTGCGGGCAGGTAAAGCGTCTCACGCGCGTCCTGCCATGCGGCCCAGGTGTCCTGGGGGACATCGCGGTACTCCAGCGCGCCCGGATAAAAGCTCTCATATCCGGAAAAAACGCGATAAGGGTCGATCACAAAATGGTTGCGCGCAAAGGTGACGTAGCTGTAAGCGGTGTAAGACATGCTGTAAGTAAGATCCTGAAGCAGTGTGGAAGCGTTGAAAGACGTCATGTAGTCGCCCATCAGCGAATCGTCATCGCTCACGGCCAGCAGTTTGTAGGAATCGTCGTTGAACAGCTTGTTCGTGGTAAACCGCAGGTCGCTGAGATATCCTTCAAAGGTGCTCACGGCAGTGGCGAGCTGTTCGGCGGCGTCGGTGAGCTGCGCTTTTTCAGTCTGCTGGTGCATCAGGCCGTATAAGGGAAAAAGAATGACGCAGAACACGAGAGGTACGACCAGATAACGTGTCAGGCGGCCGAGCCAGATGCGGATGATCCATTTGCTGCGCATGCGCTTCTCCCCCATATACAGTTGTCCGGGGTTGGTTTCCCGGGCGTTTTTGATAAACTAATTATATCATTATCCGGCAGAGAAAACAAAAGTACATCTGAAAAATGGCTTTGGAATCACAAGAAAAATCCACAATGCTTTTTACAAAATGGAGAGCGCCGCTGTTTTTCAGATGCCCGCAGCAAAAATTTCACCCGGCGGAAGCCGGGCGAGGTGATAAAGATGCAGCAAAACAGCTTTTGGAAAGCCTTTACGGTTGTTTTTTGCTTCCGTACCCGGAGCCTATGAGCCGCCATGTTCCAAATGGGCGACAACAGTGCGCTGCAGGCGGGTTTGTTTTGGCAGCGCAGCGGGAGCTGTTTCCATTGAATGGTCACAAATAGAAGGATTGGTTTTCGGGGCCTGCCTCGTATATCTCATAGTCGTTTCCAAATCAGAGAATTCCGGAGTCCTCCGGCAGGAATGCGTCCAGCGCGGGCCAGAGAAGCCCGGTGCTGCACAACACGGCCAAGGGCTTACCGTTCTCATACAAAGACGAAGCGTGCAGAGCAAAGAAGCGCTCTGCCTGTTCGTAGGAATCGCGCAGCGCATGATCTGAAAGGTGGGCAACCGAGAGAATGTATACGGACAGAGCAGGGCAGTGTGCTGCAATGCCGGGCGGAAGCGGTTCGCTTGAATCGACCGGGACGGTATTCAAACTCCAATGTACCGACCCGGAACAACCGGCAGGAAAGATGCCGCCAGCCCCAAAAGGCACGGTCAAATATGAACTGGCCGGAACGGGCTTTAGCCTCCAGCAAAAAGCGGAAAAGCAGCCCATAGTATCGGGAAAAATCTCTTCCGAAATACCGAGTGAACGGTATTTTTCCGCATGCGGCAGGCCGAAGCCAAATACAGAGCTCAAAGATGTATGCCGTTCGGATTCTGTAAGGAAAGTGCGTGGGAGAAAGAGCAGCGTGGTGAAGGGGGGCTGGAGGAAGAGGACTATCTGTTTCGGCAGCCCGGTGGGGATTCGAGGGTGCCGGGTACATTCACATTCCGGTTCAAAAAGATTCTGCAAGAGGGCGATTTGCCGGACAATTTGAACGTGCACAGCCTGTGGCATACAAACGCCAGCATGCTCATTGCTCAGGGTGTAGATGTAAGTCTGCTGGGGCACGCACAGCCAAGCGCGACTTTGGATATCTAAAGACACGCTTTCGACAAGAACAAAAAGCTCGCACAGCAGAAGCTGGCCGAGGCGATGGGGTTATAGAGGAAAAGAAAAACAGCCCTCGGAATTCCAAGGGCTGTTTTGGTGCGCCAGACTGGACTCGAACCAGCGGCCTTCCGGGTCGGAGAACTGTGACAGACAGATTTAAATGGCGTAACCGTGCTGCTTGTAGATGAAATGCACAAGTTATAAAGACTGGTAAAAAGCCCGCGAAGCTTGGTGACAGAACGCTCCGCGGGCTTTTAGTACATCGGTAGTCAAATAGTAGTCCAACTATAGACTGGATGCTAATCGGACATAAAAAAGTAATACAGAACAAATGATTTTCAGGATAAGATATTCTTTAAGACATGATAGGCTATTTTACCCAATTGTAAAAGTACGAGCCGAATATGAGTAAATAATAGGCGGAGAAAAAAGGAATTACCTTTTGCCCGACAATTTTGAAAGATAGCGATATACAGTTGCTTCAGAGCAGAAGAGCGCTTGCGCTACCTCAGGGACAGCGCCCTTTATTAGGAAAACTCCCTTATCATACAACGTTTGGATTACAGTAATTTTTTCGGCTTGTGTCAGACGAGATGCTCCGATACCGGCAAAACGCGCGCCCAGAATATTGGCGACCAATTCTGAAACATCCGAAAAACTTTCTGAAAAATGATCGGGAACAGGAGCGCTTTCTGCGGGTTGAAGCGTCAGAAGACTGGAAAAGCCGCCCAGTTGAAGAATTTCTTGGCACAGCTTTTGATATTGCGTAGCGCTGGAGTTAATGGAGAGCATCCCAATTAGTTGCCCCGCGTCCTTGATAAAAAAATAAGAGGATTTCAGTAATTCTCCTTTGCGTGTGCGCCCTAAGAATTCCGATTTGTAGTCACAGGTTTTCCATTCTCCGCTATCAATGATATCACGCGCCACACGGGTGAGCGGAGCGCCGATTCCTTTGCCGCCCTCCATTGTGCCGTTGGCAATTGCAACCACCGTTGGTGGAGAAAGCCTAAGATCGAACAGGACGATTTTACAATGCTCACCCAGAATAAGCCCGAGAAAATCCACCAGCTTTTTGTAGGTTTCCAGCATGACATAATCCCTCACTTTTCGCAGCCATTTACGATTTTTTTCAGTATCAATATATCATAAATTCTGTGGCAGCGCAATGAAAGAACTGGAAACAAAAGGCGCACCGCCCGGTTAAAACAGCCCGCCGTATCCCATCTCGCGTAAATTATGCACACTGATGGCGATACTCTCGAAAGGGTTGCGACCGTAGGTGTCGTCCTGCTCTATGGGATAGTAGCGAACGCCAGCCTCTTGAGCAGCAGCGAAAATTTCATCCCAATCCAGATTTCCTTCGCCGATTTCACCATATTCAATACATTTTTGTAAGGTGCTCCGTGACATTTCCGGCTCCGGAGGCAATTGGATACGGTAATCCTTTAAGTGCAGCAAATCAACGCGCCCGGCCAAGCGGCGGATCCACTTGGCTGGATTCTGCCCGCCACGCTGTACCCAATGTGTATCTAATTCAAAGCCGACATAACGCGGATCAGTATTTTCAATCAGAAGTTCCAGGCCGAATTTATTGCCAAAACGCTGGAACTCATAATGATGTGTATGAAGATACAGTTTAATACCGTGGTCAAAAAGGCGCCGCCCATATTCGTTGAACCCTTCGGCAGCACGCATATAACCGTCATAGGAGCTGAAACAACTGCGCGGGAGCATTCCGTTCCGCACATAATGCGCGTCAAACTGTTTGCAACGGCGGACGATGCGGTCAAAGTCGGTAGATAGAAGATCGCCGGGCTCATCGGGCATATAGCGCTCATAGATAATACCTGGGGCAATAATGTGCATGTCGTAGGCGCGACATGCAGCGGCCATCTCCTCCGCAAGCTCGTCTGTTACGGATATTTTAGAAAGTTCCAGATAGCTGATTCCCAACTCTTTCACCATCCGAAACGCATCATCTACTCCGTAGATCTTTTTGTCCTTGATTTCTCTAATTTGTAAAAGGCCCTTTGCACCGAAGCTTGTCACCTCGCGTAGCGTCATCAGTTGCAGGGCAATTTTTCCGTTATTCATACGGATGCCTCCTTTTCCTGTTCTATTTTTTTCTGAAGCAGTCTGTAAAACTGGCTTTCATCAAATGGAATAGCAGCGGGCTGACCGGTCCAACTGGAAAGATACATCGCATTGGCAAGTGTCAGTCCTTTGATCCCTTCCTGCCCCGGAGCAATCAGCGGTACACCATTTAACACGGCATCGGTAAAGTTTGAAAGAACCTGCTGATGTTGTACGCCCCACTGGTCGGGAATATCCAGAACGGTCTCGTCATACAGCTTTTCCCCGGAGCCGGTGCCGCGCACCAAAGCGCGTACGTCATCAAAAGTGAGGGTGGCATTCAGTTCTTCTTCGGGGCGGCGAAGAATGCGAATCGTGGCTTTTCTGCTGTTTTCAATAACGATTTTCCCTTTGTTGCCAAAAATTTCAAAACGGTCTGTTCCAAGGATATCATGCGTACAAGTAACAAAAACCCCGGTTGCGCCGTTTGGATATTCTAGTGTGGCCAGGACATCGTCCTCAACGGTAATCTTTCTGTGTGAGCCATATTTCAGATGGGCGCTCACACTGCTGGGCATACCGCAGATCCATTGCAAAAGGTCAATCTGATGCGGCGCTTGATTGGCAAGCACACCGCCGCCCTCTCCACCCCAAGTGGCGCGCCATGCACTTTGCTCATAGTATTTTTGAGGGCGGTACCAGCTTGTGATGACCCAGTTGACGTGGCGCAATTCGCCGATTTCACCGCTGGAAACCATTTCTTTAATTTTGCGGTAAAGGGGATTGGTACGCTGGTTGAACATCATTCCGAACACCAAGTTCGGATGTGCAGCTGCAACGGCGTTCATTTCACGGACTTTTTGCGTGTATACGCCGGCAGGCTTTTCCACAAGCGTATGCAGTCCAGCCTCCAGCGCGTCTATTGCGATGACCGGATGCAGGTAATGCGGTGTAGCGATGAGTACGGCATCCACCTTGCCGCTGGACAGAAGCTCATGGTAGTCTTGATAAATGGCGACCTCATCCCCAAACGTCTGTCTGGCCCAGTCAAGACGTGCGGGAGCGATATCGCATACTGCGGTAAGACACGCACCGGAGATATTGCCTGCGTGCAGCCATGCAGCGTGATTTCCGCCCATGAACCCTGTACCAATAATACCAAAACGAACCATTTTCATAGGATACCTCCATTCTACGTCACACGAAAGATAAAAAATTATTTCTGCGCAAATAAATTATAATTCGCTTGTATACAAGTTGTCAAATTAAAAGAGGGAGGTCCCGAAATTTTTATACGATATGTGTAAAAAAAATAAAATTTACTGTGATTATTCACAATGAAAAAAACAAAAAGCCCGAACTGCAATTGCCGACGGTGTTTTTAATATTACCGACCTTGCAGCCCGAGCTATTTTTTAGGAGGAATATCAGCAGGATTCATTGGAAGTTAAGCAAAAGAATTCCGGGTAGGCGCGTACGACGCGTGTGATATTTTCTGTACTGTTGTATAAAGGACGCTTGTAAAGCTCCTGCATATGCGGAAGATCGCGCGCTTCCAAAGCATCCACAATATCACGATGGCGCGCAAGGATATCCAAACACACATGTTGATTCAACGTATCGTTCAAAATTCGAAAGCGATTGTAATGCGGACGTGTGGTAGAAATAAAATCCCATACACCGCGTCTGTCCACTAAAGCGTACAACGTTTGGTGAAATATATTGTCCAAACGAAGAAAAGACCGGACAAATTCTTCACGGGACAGTGCGGCCTCAAACAGCTGTTCCTGTTCCATGATTTGGAGACGCAACTTGAAAATACCGCGTGACTCAATACGAGCCAAAAGCTCCGTCAGGGCTGCAAGCTCCACTGATTCGCGGATGAACATCAGGTCGTACAAAGAATCCAGGCGGATACGGCTCACGAAAGTTCCGCGCTGGGGACGGACCTCCAAAAGCCCTTCCAGCTCCAGCCGTTTGAACACTTCACGCACCGGAGTGCGGGAGACAGAAAAACGTTGGCTGATATCGCCTTCGCTTACAAGCGTGCCCGGTTCCAGCGTGAGGAGCATGATTTCCTGACGCAGTGTTTGGTAAATTTTATCGGTATTGTAATGAGCGTCTGCCATGTACGGACACCTGCTCTCTTTTTAGTGCTTTTACTATATCATATTTCCTAGTTTTTGCGCAATTCTACTTAAAGAAAACCGAAAAACTTGTATACATGTATAAAATGATTATAAATAGCGATATTAATGAGACTTTTTTATATATTTAGCACAATATACAAACGGATAAAGTGGTTTTTGACACATTTTATAAAAATTTATTGCTGTGATAAAAAATTATTGAAAATTGAGCCATGACCTGTTATGCTGAACACATGGGGAAGGTCCCCGGTAAGTGAACCACAAATATTGAGACCAGAGAATGGAGGAGCTACGATGAAAAAGTATCTTGCGATTCTTCTTGCAATTGTAATGGCCTGTACAATACTTGCTGCGTGCGGAGGAAATGCATCTTCCACAACACAACCCGCCTCAAGTGAAGGAGCAGTCTCTAGTTCTGCCGGGGAACCGGCAACCGCACCTGATGTAACGCTCAGCTTCTCATGGTGGGGCAACCAGACGCGCACTGAGCGCACAGAAGGAGCGTGCAACCTATATACAGAGCTGCACCCGAACGTCACATTTGAATTGAATCCGATTACCGGCAAGGAATATTGGGATAAGCTTACAGCGCTTGCGGCAGGCGGAAATGCTCCTGCACTGCAGCAGCAGGATTACGATCGCTTCCTTGTTTTCCAACAGAAAGGAATCCTGGAAGGGATGAATGCCTATGTGGACAACGGTACCATTGACCTGACCGATATTCCGGAAGTGTATCTGAGCGGCGGACAGGTGGACGGCCAGTATTATGCTTTTAATCTGGGCGTAAACGTACCATGTCTGGTTTACAACAAAACCATGCTGGACGCCGCGGGCATCACGGTGCCGGAACAGCCCACTTGGGACGATTTCCATGCGCTGGCCAAAGAGGTTTACGAAAAAACTGGTGTTAAAACATCCTATGGTACATATTATGGGCCGCAGCACCAGATTCGTATGTCGGTACGCAACGCCGGACAGCATGTGTACAACGAGGATGGCACGGCGCTCGGCTTTGACGATGTAAGCCTTGTAGAGCGTGTATTTGCAAATTACGAATATTCTTATACAAGCGGATATGGTGTACCGGGCGAAATGTATACGGGCGCGACCTCTGTGGAACTTGGCCCCATCGTAACGGGTGACTCCTGGTGCGAATTCCTGAGCTCCAACCAGGTAGTAGCGCTTCAGGCCGCAATGGAGGACGAGCTTGCCATGGTGATGAACCCTGAATTTGCGGATAAAACCATGGATGCGGCTTATTTGAAACCGAGCGTTATGATTTCCATAAGCGCTCAGAGTACGCAGGAAGAGAAGGATGCGGCGGCAGCCGTCGTTGATTATCTTTTGAATTCAGTCGAAGCCAATGAGATTTTACTGGCAGAGCGCGGTGTTCCCATCAATACCACAGTGCGCGAAGCAATTGCGGATAAGGTGGATGACACGACGAAAAAGACATTTGATTTTATTTCCTTTGTGGAGGACGGACGTTGCTCGGAGATAGATTCGCCGGATCCCTCCTGCGCGTCGGAGCTGGATGCCACAGCCAAAGTGCTGATGGATGAGGTGCTCTACGGCAATAAAACGGCAGCACAGGCCGCCGAGGAATGGATGGCGAAAGCGAATACACTGTTGGGAGCATAAAACAAGGACAGAACAGAATGTAAATCTGCAATAAGAGGGCAGAGCTGGTGAGGGCCTGCGAGCGTTGGCTCGGCCACGGCTCTGCCCTCGACTTTCACCTTGAATTTTTGGATGGTGGTGTTCTACATGCGCAAAGCAACTGGCCGACCTCAGTATTCGATGCGTCAAAATTTGGAGGGTTATTCTTTCATCGGCCTTTTCGTGATCGGCTTCTTGGCATTCACTGTTATACCCATTGGCACATCTCTTGTGCTTTCTTTTACAAAATATGACATTCTTTCTCCACCGCAATTTATCGGGTTGGACAACTTCGTCCAGATGCTTACAGGAGATCACCAATTTTGGGTGTCCTTTGGCATCACACTGTTCTATGTAATCGTGTCTGTGCCTCTTCGTCTTGCTTTCGCGCTGGCAGTGGCAATGCTGCTGCAAAAAACAACGAAGCTCACAACGTTTTATCGCGCGGCATACTATCTGCCCACGATTATCGGAAGCAGCATCGCTATTTCCGTGGTATGGCGGCAGATGTTCAGCGGCGATGGATTGCTTAACAGTATCATCAACAAGATATTTCACACTGAGATCAATATCTCGTGGATCGGAGGAGAAAAAACAGCGATCTGGACGCTCATTATCCTTGCGGTTTGGCAATATGGTTCTTCCATGCTGATTTTTCTCTCCGGCCTCAAGCAGATTCCCAAGGAATTATACGAGGCGGCTGACATCGATGGGGCGTCCAGGGTGCGCAGCTTTTTCCGCATCACGCTCCCAATGCTTACTCCGGTGGTGTTCTTCAACGTTATCATGCAGCTCATTCAAGGATTTATGACGTTTACCCAGAGCTATGTTATTACCCAAGGCATGCCGATGGACAAAACCTTGTTCATCACAGTATATGTATACCGTAATTCGTTTACCTATTATAAAATGGGCTACGGCTGTGCCATTGCGTGGTTTTTGCTTATTTTTATGGCCATCATCACAGCGCTGTTGTTCAAAAGCTCGCGCAGTTGGGTCTTTTATCAAGCGGAAGGAGGAGATTGACGTATGGTGCGCAGCAAAACGAACCGTGTCATCACCAAAGCACTTTATCATGTGGTATGCCTGCTGTTGTGTGTTGTGATGCTGTATCCTTTGTTGTGGATGGTGTTCAGTTCCTTTAAGGAAACGAGTGCCGTGTTTACAACGGCGGCCAATTTGTTCCCTGAACGCTGGACGGTGGACAACTATATTAACGGATGGAGAGGATTTTTGGGCACCAGTTTCGGAACGTTTTTTAAGAACAGCCTGTTCGTCACTGTTGTGGCAACGATAGGGGCCGTTTTTTCTTCTGTCATCATTGCCTTTGGCTTTGCGCGGCTGAAGTTCCGGGGATCAAAGTTATGGTTCGCCTGTATGATGCTAACGATGATGCTGCCCTTCCAGGTACTGATGGTACCTCAATATCTTTTGTACAATAAACTTGGATGGGTGGGTACATATCTGCCGCTTATCGTACCGTTTTTTTTCGGACAAGGATTTTTTATTTTTTTGGATGTACAGTTCATCCAAGGGATACCCCGTGAACTGGACGAGGCGGCACGCATCGACGGCTGCAGTACCTGGGGCCTGTTCCTGCGCATCATTCTGCCACTCGTAGTGCCTGCCCTCGTGACGTCGGGCGTGTTCTCCTTTATCTGGCGGTGGGAGGATTTTCTTGCGCCTCTGCTGTATCTGAACCGCGTACCCAGCTATACGATGGCGATTGCGCTCAAAATGTTTTCCGACCCGACGGCGCAAAGCGATTGGGGCGCGATGTTTGCCATGTCTACACTTTCTCTGGTGCCGGCTTTCCTTATCTTCGCAATGTTCCAGAAATATCTGGTGGAAGGCATTGCGACGTCCGGTCTAAAGGGCTGAGAGGGGTGGATGAGATATGGACCCCATCCGTCCACAGGACCTTTTTACACTGCGTTTTCCTTCGTCGCCTCTGCTTTCGCCGGATGGAGAGCATTGCGCTTTCTTAGTAAACGCGGCCCTAGAACGGGAAGATCGGTATCAAAGCGACATTTGGCTCGCAGAGCCGGAGAGTGGCGCGCGGGCCTTGGTATCGGGCCGTTTCCCAAAGCTGCTTTTATGGCTGGACAGTGAAACGTTATTATTTACAGAGAACCGTGACTCACATACGGTATGCAGTGTGGTGTCGCTGCGGAACGGAGAGGTTCGGCCGACATATGAGTTCCCGCATGTTTGTACCGGTTTGTGGAAGCTTGGTCCGGACGCGCTTCTGGTGCAAGCTATACTGCCCGCGCCCAAAACAGAAGGAACCATTGTGCTGGAGGAGATACCGTTTTGGGCAAATGGCCGCGGTTTTATCAGCGGACAGCGTTCTGCCCTGTTTGTCTACTGTCCGGAAAAAAATGAATGGAGCTCTGTCGGCCCACAGGATGGCGAGATCGGCACTGTGAGCACAGCAGGTGTGCGCGCCTATTATTCAGTTCGCTATCACCTGAACAGAAAAATGAAATTTGCGGCGGTGCGCCGGTTCGATTTGCAAACCGGCGTGGATGAAGAGCTTGTTGCACCTGATGTCTATGATGTTTTCTGGGTGGGAGAGCTGGGGAACCGCGCTCTGCTGTATGCCACGGATATGCGGCGTTACGGCAATGTGGAAAACCCCTGTTTTTACAGTTTGGAAACAGAAGGGCCGATATGTTTGGCGGATTATGACGAAGGCCCAACCAACGATGTGACAAGCGATGCGCGCTATGGCTCCTGTGCGCAGTATGCCGCCGATGAAGGCTGGATGTACTATATTGTAACAAAGGACGGCTGCAGCCAGCTTGCACGCGTGGGCTCGGACGGACACCGAGAGCTGCTGACGCATGTGCAGGGCACAGTGGATGGAATTACAGCGGCAAAGGGCCGTGTATGCGGCGTGGCCGCGCGCGGTACGCGCAGCGCAGAGGTGTATTCCTTTAGTGCAGGCGGAGAAAAGCGCCTTACCTGTCTGAACGAAAATTATTTTGCGACGCATGATGCCGCGCCGGTGGAAACATGGCGTTTTATGCGCGGCGGAACAGAGCTCGAGGCGTTTGCCCTGCTGCCGGAAGGCTTTGATCCCGCCCGGCATTATCCGGCTGTGGTCCAGATACATGGAGGGCCAAAGCTTGCTTATGGGCCGGTGTTCCATCATGAAATGCAGGTGATGCGCGCGCAGGGATATTTTGTACTGTTCTGCAATCCGCGCGGGAGCGATGGGCGCGGCAACGCATTCATGGATGTGCGCGGGCGTTATGGCCAGGAAGATTATGAAGATATTATGGCTTTCCTGGATGATGCGCTGGCACGCTGGCCGCAGATCGACCGTGCGCGTGTGGGCGTATGCGGCGGCTCCTACGGCGGCTTTATGGTGAATTGGATCATAGGGCACACGGAACGGTTTGCCTGTGCGGTCAGCCAGAGAAGCATCTCCAACATGGTTTCCATGTTCTGTACCTCGGACATCGGATACCGCTTCATTGCAGATCAATGCGGCGCCACACCTTGGGACGACATGGATGCGCTTTGGGAACAGTCTCCGCTGGCCTATGCACACCGGGCAAAGACGCCTACCTTGTTCATTCATGGCGCGGAGGACTACCGGTGTGACCGTTCGGAAGCAATGCAGATGTTCACTGCACTGCGATATCATGGAGTGGAAAGCCGTCTTTGTCTCTTTGAGGGAGAAAATCACGAGTTGAGCCGCAGCGGGACGCCGTCTCAGCGGATCCGGCGGCTGAACGAGATACTGGCGTGGCTTGCGCATTATTTGAAGCCAGAGCCAGGAAAAAAACAAGGAGTAAATAAGATATGACAAAACCTTTGCGAGTGGCCGTGGCGGGCATGGGGACAATGGGCCGGTTATATGCAGGATGGATGCAGCAGGGCCGTGTGCCGGGCGCAGTGTTTTCAGCCGCATATGACCCGGCCTCCGACTGCGCGGCCCGCCTGCAGGAAGGGTTCCCGCAGGCGAAATTTTTCAGCCAAAGCAGCGAATTATTCCACAGCGGTCTCGCGGATGCGGTAATTATCGCGTCGCCACACCGGTTCCATCCGGAGCTTGGGGAACAAGCCCTGCGGGCAGGTCTGCACACAATGGTAGAAAAACCTGCGGGCATCGATGCAGCGTCGGTCCGCAGGATGAATGCAGCCGCGGCGGAACATCCGCAGCTTGCGTACGGTATAATGTTCAATCAGCGGACGAACCCACTTTATCGCCGCATCCGGGAATTGGTGCAAAGCGGGGAGATGGGACAACTGCGCCGTGTGACATGGCTTATTACGACCTGGTGGCGGCCGGATTCCTATTACACACATAGCCCGTGGCGCGCCACATGGACGCACGAGGGCGGCGGTGTGCTCACAAGCCAGGCGCCTCATCAGTTGGATCTTTTGCAATGGATCTGCGGCATGCCGGAACGGGTGTGCTGCCACATGCACTTCGGATCGCATCGTGCGGTATCGGTGGAGGATGATGTTACCGCATATCTGGAATTTCCCAATGGCGCGACGGGCGTATTCGTAAGTTGCACGCATGACGTATTGGGTACCGACAGGCTGGAGCTGCTTTTAGACGGCGGGAAGATCATTGTGGAAGACAGCTGCCGCGCACGGATACGCCGGCTGCATCAGATGGAGCAGGAGCTGAGCGCTGGGATGGACGCGCAGCAAACCGCGCGGCTGGTGGAGGGCGGCGAGCTGCCGGATATCTGTACCGAGACCGTGCTGGAACACAATCCGGAATGGGCTGCCCAGCATTGTGAGATGCTGGCGGATTTCGTCAATGCCGCTCAAACGGGTACGCCCTGTACGGCTCCGGGCGCAGAGGGATTAAATGAGGTGCAGCTGGCGAACGCCATGTATGTTTCCGCATGGCAGGGACGTGCGGTTACGCTGCCTGTGGACGAAGCGGCTTTCAGTGACATGCTGGCGGAGCGGGCACGCAGTGAGGCCAAAAAAAATAATACGAGAAAGGAATGAGCGACATGGCAAAGCAGGAACGGATCCAGCAGGATATCGAGACCCTGCGTCGCATCACGGAGCCTTGCGCCTGTGGGACACAGCGCCCAAGCTATACGCCGGAATATCGCCTGGCAATAGAATATGTGAAAAAACGCATGAAGGAATTCGGGCTTGAGACTCGTGAGGACAATGCCGGAAATCTATATGGAGTGCTGGCTGGAACGCAGAAAGACGCCCCCAAGATCATATCTGGCTCGCACCTGGATTCGGTGAAATGCTCGGGCGCGTACGACGGCATTGCGGGGGTGCTGTGCGCGCTGGAAGCGGCGCGTATGATCGCTGAAAGCGGCGCGCCGCTGCGCCATCCGCTGGAAGTGATGGGTACCATTGGCGAGGAGGGTACCCGCTTCGGTCAGGCGCTCATTGGGAGCCAACTGGTGGAAGGGAGCTGGGGCGAACCGCAGCTGGATGAATTCCGGGGTTTGGAAGATGGTTTAACTCTGCGGGAGACAATGAAGGCTTACGGTCTGCCGGGCAGCACCACAGGTGTGTGCCGCAGAGATGAGCGGGTAAAAGCGTTCATTGAGCTGCATGATGAGCAGGGCCCGATTTTGGAGAATGCCGGAATTTCAATCGGTGTGGTGGAAAATATCGTCGCCATTTCCTGGATGCACATAACTGTGCATGGGCTGGCCAGCCATCCGGGGACGATTCCGATGAGCGTGCGTCGCGATGCATGTGTGGGTGCCTGCAAATTGATCTGCGCAGTAACGGATTACGCGCGGGAACACTACGACGGAGAAGCCACCGTGACGGCAGGAAAGCTGGAGGTGTTCCCGGGGAATACGAACTGCATCCCCTCCCGGTGCGATTTCACAATCGACATACGAACCTGCAACGGTGCATACAGGGACGATTTGGTGCGCTTTATCCGTGAAAAAAAGGCGGATGTGGAGCGGGCATGCCGCGTGACTATCGATGTGCGCGAAGGGATGCGTCAGGCGCCGACAGCGCTGGACGCGAAAGTGCAGCAGTGCATTGAAGACGCGTGCAAAAAGTTGGGTTATAGCTGGCGCAGGATGAACAGCGGCGCAGGGCATGATGCGATGATTTTTGCGCGGATATGGCCCACGGCTATGGTGTTTGTGCAGTCGCACGACGGCCTCACGCACCATCCGGATGAATATGTCCCGCCGGAGGAGCTTGCAAAGGGAGCCGATGTGCTCTACGAGACGTTCCGGATGTTGGACGCCCAACGGGATGATTGATACGGAGGGAGGATGCCGAATGGATCAGCAGGAACAAGTGTCCCTAGAGCTGGAAGAAGTTGATATGTATGTCCTGTTCGCGCGGATGTTCGCACACATTGCACGCAAGGTGGAACAGGCCTGCGGCGAAAAGGGGATAGAGGCGGTGCGCGCAGGTGTGCGCAGCTTTGGCGAAGAGCGAGGCCGCCATATAGCCGCCCGTGCCGCAGCGCAGGGGCACGCGGCGGACGCGCGGCATTATCTTTCCTGTTATGATATGGGGCGCAGCGGATATTTTCACAGCAGAGACGCTGTTTCTGAAAATCAGGTAGAGCAAGATTTTGATAAGTGCGTCTTCGCTGAGACATGGATGCGGGATGGATGTGAACGCTGGGGGATCCACTACTGTGACATAATAGATCCCGCGATCGCTCACGGCTATCACAAAGAGATGGAATGCATTCACGACAGACATTTTTTCAAGGACGGACGATGCCACTTTAAGTTTATATTAAACCAGAAGGAGGTTGAAAGTGATGATTGACATTACGCCGGCCGTGCAGTTGTTTACGCTGCGCGACTATATCCAAACGCCGGAAGGCTTTGCAGACAGCATCCGCCGTGTACGGGAGATGGGCTGTGATACCGTCCAGTTTTCGCGTCTGGGTGCGTCCATTCCGGCAGATTTTATCACAGATGTGATTCGTGAATATGATATGAAGGTATGCGTGACTCACTCGCCCATGCAGCGCATTTTTCATGACCTGCCCAAGCTCATCCAGGAACATCAGGCGTGGGGATGCCCCAGTGTTGGTTTGGGCAATTTGGAGAATTGCTACCTTGACGACGGGTATGAAGGATATTGCCGATTCATTCGCGATATTGCGCCTGTGGTAGAGGAGCTGAAGAAAAATGGAATGACCTTTTCCTATCATAGTCACACATTTGAATTTGTCCGCTATCGCGGAAAATGTATGTATGATCTGTTGATAGAAGAAACAGACCCGGAAGGCTTTCACTTTATCCAGGATTCCTTCTGGATGAAATACGGCGGATTGCCCCATGAAACGTACATGAAAAAAGTGGCTGGACGCATGGAAGTAATGCACGCAAAGGACTTTACCATGCTGCTGCTGCCCATGGGACATATCCTTGGAGAAACAGGCACCATTGGAGAAGGTAATATTGATTATCCACCGCTTCTGCGCGCTGCGGCACGCACGGGCGTGAAGGTGGTTGCAATTGAACAAGACCGTTGTCAGCGCGACCCGTTTGCTTGCCTGCAGGATGCATTTCGGGAGCTAAAGCGGCTCTTGGCAGAAACGGAGGAAGGAGGCGAAGGCGCATGATACGGATTGCGGCACAATTGAACACAGTCCGCGCATACTGTGGTACGCAGAAAGAATTTTTGGACACGCTTTCGCGCATCCGGGCGCTGGGCTTTGATGGTGTGGAACTGGAGAGCAGTCTTCTGAAAAATGCAGACAGGCAAACGGTCGCATGCCATTTGAAGGAACTCGGTCTGGAGGTATGTTCCATTCGGTCGCCTTTTGCTCGCACAGGCTATGGCCTAGAGGATATGATTGCAGAAGCAAAGGCTATGAATTGTGTCAATGTGGGAGTGGGAACCGTTACGGCCAGTTATTTCACAATGGGGCCGGCAGGCATGGAAAAATATTTGGAGCAGGCGAGTAAAGTCTGCGGAAAATTTTCCCAGGAGGGCGTGCGGCCGCTGTATAGCTTGCGCTTCCATGAATTTATGCGGCAAAGCGACGGTGTCTGGCCCTTCGACAAGCTGGCGGACCGTCCCGAAACATCGGACTATCTTTGGGAAACGGACGTGCTGAGTCTGACGCGGACTGCGGTGGAGCCGCCAAAGATCTTTTCCCGTCTGGCGGGCCGTATGCCGGTCTGTCGCCTGTCGGATCAGAAGATTCGCGAAAACGAGACATACTTTTTCTATGCCCGGCGCGAGGAATGCCCGCTGGGAGAAGGCTTGTTTGATCTGCCGTCTTGGGCCAAGACGGCGTCACAAGCGGGTGCAGAATGGTTTACCGTGGGGCAGGAGCTTTGCGATAGAGACCCCTTTGTATGTCTGGCGGCAAGCTTGAAAAAGGCAAGAGAGCTGTGCTGTCCATAACGGCACAAAATAGGGGGGGACGGCGCGGATATACAAGCGCCGTCCTTTTTGAAGCAGCGAAAGGCGGAGAAAGAATGGGATGCAGTGTACAGACATGCCGTGCATATGAAGAGATCCTTGCGGAGGAGCTGGTCCCGGCAATGGGATGCACGGAACCGATTGCGATCGCGTATGCGGGCGCACTTGCACGGGAGACGTTGGGCGCACTCCCACAGCAATTGGAACTCACGATCAGCCACAATATCATCAAGAATGCAAAAAGTGCTGTTGTGCCGAATACGGGTGGCCTTAAGGGACTGCGCGCAGCTATAGCGGCAGGTTCAGTGGCGGGCTGTGCGGACAAACGGCTGGAGGTGATCGCCCAGGTAGATGATGTGCAGCGCGCGGCGATTCGCACATTTTTAGAGCAATGTGCAGTCAACGTAACACCGGCCCAGGGAGACGAGGTGTTTGATATCCTCGTAGAAGCATCTGCTGGAGCAGACAGCGCCCGTGTACAAATCACAGGAGGGCACACAAATGTAGTGCTGCGCGAGAAAAACGGGAAAGTGCTGTACAGTGCATCCGCACAGGGTACAGCAGAAAAAAGTGCCGCTTACGCGCGGCTGAATGTGGAGGACATCTATGCTTATGCGACAGAAGCACCTTTGGATGCGACCTGGGAGCTTCTGGAACGTCAAATAGAATACAACAGTGCGATACGAGATGAAGGCTTGACAGGAAAATGGGGCGCGGGGATCGGTGCGACGCTGCGCGGAACAGATGAAAGCATAAAAACGCGCGCTGCGGCTGCCGCCGCCGCGGGCTCGGATGCAAGAATGAGTGGCTGTGAGCTCCCGGTTGTCATCAATTCAGGAAGCGGGAACCAGGGGCTTACGGCCAGCCTGCCCGTGATTGAGTACGCGCAGGAGCTGGGAATAGAACGGGAGACACTGCATCGTGCGCTGTTGCTTTCCAATTTGCTCACCATTCACTTGAAGACCGGTATTGGCTGCCTGTCCGCATACTGTGGAGCAGTAAGCGCGGGCTGCGCGGCCGGAGCCGCAGTAGCGTGGCTTCATGGCGGGGATCTTTCCGCAGTAGCGCACACATTGGTGAATTCCTTGGCGATTTTGTCTGGGATGGTGTGTGACGGAGCAAAACCCTCCTGCGCTGCGAAAATTGCCTGCGCGGTGGACTCCGGAATTCTGGGTTGGCAGATGTACAGGAACGGAAAGCAATTTTATGGAGGCGATGGCATCGTTACAAAAGGCGTAGAAAATACCATTGCCAACGTCAGCCGCATGGGGCGTGAAGGAATGCGTGAAACGGATCGCGAAATCATTCATATTATGCTGGAAAATAATTGAGCTTTGTTTCTTGGAGGAGTGTCAACAGGTCTCTTATCGCGCTATATTTCTATTGACAAGCCCCGCTTCTACATGCTTTATTTTAGAATTGGCCCCCAGGGTAGACCTTGGGGCCGCGGTAGTATAGGGTTTTGGTGGCGAATACATTTGAACACAGTTTTATGTTTTCCTCTTTTTAAGCAATGTAAGCAATAATATTATTTTGGAAAATTGCAGGAACAAGCTGGACACCTCCAGAAGGTAGAGAGAAGCTGTGCCCGGTAGGATAGGGGACGGGGTCAGGTTGCGGAGACGGAACCCGGAAATGCATCGAACAGCTCTTCAGGAGTGCTGTAATCCAACTTTTTACGCGAAATATCCGTCTGGCTCATCGGTGGCAGAAAGAATATCCTTAATGTTGCACTTTTCAAGGAAAGCACCTTTGGGAAAATATAGGTCTGGAACAGGATGCTGTGTCGCTCATTTTACGGGTACCTCTATGAGGTGTGCGGGTGAAAAAAGAATACTTTTGTCCCCATTGTTCCAACTTAGCTAAGTCGGAAACTTGCTGTTATTGTCCACGGTAATAGCCTCAAAGGCATTGAAAAAGTTATCTTCAGGCGCGGCACGAACACCTACGTGACCCGGATGACGGCTTTGCAGATCCTATCTGGAATTATGGCAGGCAAGGCGGTTTGCCTATCTTTTCCAGAAAAGACGGCGGTCTCTTTACCGTCATTTTACCAACTGCGATATCACCCTCACTATGCCCTTCTTCAATACGGAAAGATTGGCTTCCCGGACGGTTGGAACTGCTTTTTCGCAGCGCTTCTTTGTTCTCTTTTTCATGCTGGCTCGTTGCCTTTTGCTTTAGGGCTTCGGGGAGTTTCGTAAGTTTAATAGAAAACTCCCCTTGTCTACCATTATTGTAGAGAGTGCGCATACAAATTTTTTTGTAGGGTTGTGGCACGTTGTCCTATTTGCTTCATAGACGGATTTACCACACCGGGAAGAACACAGCCGAGCATCCTCCCTCATTTGCCCTTACAGATTGGCGAACCTCTATATAACTCATTCGTGATTGTTAATGGTGTACAGCCTCTCTCTTGTGCTTACTCGGATTCCTGACCTTTGCCTCCTAAGTGTTTTGATTGCCTATTGCTTTTCCATTTGCAGATGTTGAGCCTTTTTGCATTCTTCAAATTCTTGGTGCAATTTAGGCCGTCCATATTGTTTGCGCTCCTTTGGCGAATGTTGTCGTTTTAATTTCATTCTACTACTGGGCAATTACTGTAGATTTTTTAGTGCCCAAATTAATTTTACAATCAATCCTGGCTACTTTTCGGAAGATTTGGTAATAAAAAACATATCCATTATGCGGCATGAAGTAGTGCGGGCAGCTCAAAAGCGCCTCTGCAGGTATAAAGGTGCACAGTGCTTTGAAATGATCAGATAAGTTCAGAAAGAAAGCGGAAAATAATAGCAGTATATAAAAGAGCAAATTTCGCAAGTTTCTGGACAATTTTTTAAATTGCTAATGACAAGATGGCTTTGTATCATGAATATGTCGAATAAATTTGAATTGGAAGGCGGGGGTAGTATGAGACTGGGATGTAACGTGCGGGACGCCGGGCAGGCAGAAGTTGTAATTCAGCATAATATGGATTACATAGAAATGAATCTGTGCAGGCTGATGGAGATGCCGGAAGAAGATTTTGCTGCTTTTGCGGCGCGTATTGAAGACGCTCCGATAAAAATTGAAGTGTTCAATCTGTTACTTCCGTTGGACGGCAGTATACCAATCGTAGGAGAAAATGTAAGCGAGATACAGTATCGGAAGTATTTTTCACGCGCTTTTCCCCGCGCCGCAAAAATGGGAGCAAAGCTTATGGTGTTTGGAAGCGCTCGTGCTCGGGCAGTCCCGGAAGGATATCCGCAAGAGAAAGCAAGAGCGCAGTTGGTGACGTTTTTGCGGTGTCTGATGGAATATGCGGAACAATATGACATAACTGTAGTCATTGAACCAGTTTGCAGCAGAGAAGTAGAAAATGATACTATTAAGACCGTACCCGACGCAGTAAAATTGGCGAAAGAAGTAGCTCATCCGATGCTGTTTGCTCTGTGTGATTATTATCACATGTACTACGAAAATGAACCGATGTCTGATATCGTCCAAGCGGGCAGTTGGATACGGCATGCCCATATTTCTTGTGCAGACGAGGCCAGAAGCTATCCGGCATTAGATGACGGCTTTGAATATGCACCTTTTTTTGGAGCATTGCGCAAGATTGGGTATGATGGGCGCCTCTCTCTGGAGTGTTTTGATATGAACATTGATAAAGGAATTACCCAGAGTATGCCGGTATTTAAAAAATTCCTTTATGAAGAAAAAATATAGTCACTGTAAAAAAGAGAAGCCGTCTGTGTCAAGACGGCTTCTCTTTTTTACGAAATACGTTTTAAGATCAACTCAAGCGTCAAGTAAAGGACGGATATTGCGCAGGCTGATTTCCAGACAAGTGAAAGGATCCTTAGTGCAAAATTCTTGTCCCAGAGTTATCCACTTAACACCGGAATCCGCCAGCGAAGGTAACCAGGAGACAAAGTCCAACACGCCTTCTCCGCATTCACAAGGATCGCGGTGCGCGCGATAGAAAGTTAGGTCATTAAGTGCAATTTTAACATCTCGAAAGCGGAAAATGTCCACTCTTCCTTTCAGAAAATTAAGGCACTCAGGAATGGGAATGCTGGCATTTACCAAATGCCAGCTATCAGGAGCCATGTGGAAAGCTTCCGGGGTTCCGGCAAGGATTACCTCTACAGGAAACGGAGTCCCGGAAGAACGCAGATAGGCTAATTTACCTTCGCCATCTCGAACGTATTCCTGAGAGCGAAGATCATAAGTGGGAATTATGCCCTGCTTTTGAGCTTCTGAAGTCACTTCTGTCATGAAATCAGCATAGCGCTGCACGCCTGAAGCATTGTAGAAGATGTCCTCACAGCCAATAGTTCCTATCCCCATATACGGAGTTTTGTAGAGCTTTGCTTCACGGATCATCCCTTCGAGGTCAAACTCTGTTCGGCCATACTTGTTGCGGGTGCAGCAAACCTCTAAGCCGATCTCGTTTAAAAATTCGGCGATCTCCTCCGGATCTGCAATTTTATGTACATTTTCGATTTCTACACCATCGTAACCGATGTCGCGAATACGACGGAACGTATTGAACAGTTCTTCACGTGTCAGGCAATAATCACGCACGGTGCGTAGTTGAGCTCCTATTTTGATATTACACATTTTCCGATTTTCTCCTTACTTTCAAATTTCAGCAATTGTCTTTTTCAAGGCAGACATAGCGGCTTTTAAGCTTTCGAAGGGATCTCGCTGACAATAATCCTGCTCGATAGCAAGATATTGAACGCCTGCCTTTTCACAGGCATCCAGAATGGGGGGATAATAGATGTTTCCCTCCCCGATCGTACCGAAATAGGGCTCTGCATCGCCACAGAAGGACTGTCGTGGAGTTGAATCCTTGACGTGCAGTACTTCGATACGTCCAGCGACCTTTTCCAAATATTTTTGATGATTGATGCCGCCATAACGCATCCAGAAGGAATCCTGGATGAAATGGAAAACATCAGGATCGGTGTCTTCCACCAGCATGTCATAAATATACCGTCCTGTCTGCGGATCTTTTACAAATTCATAAGTATGGCTATGGTATGCGAATTTCATACCGTTGGCTTTCAGTTCCGACAGAAGGGGAGCGATATCATGTAGCATGCGCTTGAATCCCGCGTAACCATCATCAATATAACGTGGGATCGAATTTCCAACGCCCAGGATGTTACAGCCATATGTTTGATGGTCTTTAATCAGTTTGCGATATACATCTAAATCTTTACTAAAAACGAGATCTGGCGGCGCATGGGTAATGCAAATTTTTATAGCATATTCTTTAGAAAGCGCAGCAATAAAGGAGGCAGGAATGTCACGTCCAATGCAGGAAATTTGTACGGCATCACAATCCATTTCGGTGCGGATACGTTTGAAGCAGTTCTCCAGCCCTTCTTTTGTCTGAGTAAATTCGCGTAGCGTAAAAAGTTGCACGGCGGGAATTAAGTTTTTCATGGAGCCAATTCTTCCTTTCAAAAAATTTATGGGCGTATACTATTTTTTGAACAAGCGTCCTTTATTTTTCCGCTTGTTATTTTGGGATTATTTTTATTCTAGCAAGCTATTTGTACAAGTACAATCAAAGAAGTTGCGCAGCAAAATGCAAAAATTGTGCTCTTTATCAACGAAATAATAATAGGGTGGAATTAAATTTTGGTTTGTAGTCAAGAAACTGCATGAAAAAATGCAAGAGGTGTTCTTTATTTGTAACATAGACTCAGTCTGACGAGCGTTGACACGGGAAAACGTCGCTCTGGAAGACGAAATTTTCGTTCATAATGTCGTTAAACGCACCTGCGGGCCAAAACCATGTCCCGCATTTTGCCCGTGGAGGCAGACGTGCGCGATGCAGTCAAGCAGGTTGTGAGCCTGTTCGGGGCTTCGCCGCCGCACACTTGCGACCGTATGAGGTCCTGCGGTTTGCGGCCTCCGAAGACGGAAAAGTCTTTGCCTGAGGCTTTGAGCAGTTTGCCCGGCCACGAAGCGATGTCGGTCATATGCTTTGCCGCCAAGGATACGGCCTGCGGTTTTGGAAGGGATGATAGTGCGGAAAAGCCCGGCGATCCACAAAGGACTGCCGGGCTTTATGAGTCCGTCGGGCGTTAAAACTGTTGGGCCAAAACCGCTGCGAACAAAATGCATCAAGGTACATCGGACTGCAAAAACAGCGGAGGAAAAGTGACCTACAAAGCTAACGGAGCAACCTGTCCCATGTACCGAAAAGCGGATAAGCGACGTATTACAGGCTGGACGGTACGGAAGGTCTGGAATCACAATCAGTCTGCACAGTTACGCTAAGCTTTGGCCTATGCAAGCCGTTTGAGTACTCTCTGCAGCATTGGGTCCGGAAAGAGCGTCTTTCTGTCCAGGCAATAGGCAGGCCGAGATTTTGATGCGTAGGATGAAGCAATATTGTATCCTTGCTCAGGATAGAGCGTCCGCCCTATTTTTACCCACGGCGTGTCCTACTTGCTCTTACAATTGCGTTATGAATTTTCAAAATCGTGGTCTGCAATAAGAGCGTTGAGATAATCTCGGGGAGATAGACCAACGTTAGCCTTGAAAACTTTAAAAAAGTTGGAATAATTGTTGAATCCGCAATCAGTACATACCGTATTAAACGGTTGCCCGCTGGCAATCAGTTTTTTTGCAAGGAGCATCCGCTTGCTGATGATGTATTGATGAAGCGAGACTCCCATATGGTGTTTAAAGGTATGTGCCAGATGATATTTACTGACGAATAATCTGTCTGAAAGGGATTCCAGTGTGATCTGATCAGATAAATGATGTGAGATATAATCTACTGCAGCGGTAATTAAAGGGCTTTTTACAATACGCTGCGGAGACAGTGCGGGAGAGAGCGCCGATTGATACGAATACAGAATAATTTCGCGAAGAAAACCTGTAATCAGCAACTTTTTTCCATAGATATCTCCAGTTTGCAGATGTGCCAATTGCTGCATGGCTGTCCGAATCAGAAAGTTTTCAGGAGCTTGCTCGGGAATCAAAAAATATTGTTTTTCAGAAATATATCGGATGCAGTACATCAGGTCAATTTCTGGCGTACTAAGCTCTTTAAGTGCTTCATTTGTCATCCAAACGACAATTCGTTCATAGGCCAATTGAGAATTCAGAATATGCGGACGATGGAAATATCCTTTCGGGATGAGGACGATGTCCGCTGGATTGATGCGATAAAGTTTGCTTTCAACAAGATAGTCAATATTGCCATGCAAAAAAAGAATCACTTCTAGATGGTCATGAAGATGCAGCGGGAAATTTTGAGCATTTTCATCAAGAAAATGATCAATATTCCACATTGCATCCTGGTAAAACAGTTGTTTGTAACAGGATGCGTTAGAAGCAATCCCAATTTTTTGGAAGGACTGAATGTCGTTATAAGAATCGTCAGGTAAATTGAAAAACGGATTTGGACCATACATAATGATATGCGCCTCATTTCTCCTATAACGTTTTTGTGTATAAGATTTCTCATAATAATAATAATAAATTTGCAGCGCAAATTGCAAGTGTAAGTTGGACACCTGCACGGTAGAACTTAGTGAATCAGA
>ERZ1036455.96-NODE-96-length-46912-cov-17.680560_pt1 | contig 46912 bp, 50 predicted proteins | sample MGYA00514228_ERZ1036455 | MGnify/ENA primary metagenome ERZ1036455 (study PRJEB33795, sample SAMN09464920) | human gut metagenome | host: Homo sapiens | place: USA: Stanford, California | collected 2016-07 | study: EMG produced TPA metagenomics assembly of the... | reverse complement strand
TTTCTTTCTGTTTTTTCTTCATTTTTACTGTCCACGAAACCGGGAAGGGCACAGTTCATGCGCATCCTCCTGTCTCCAATTCTTTTAAAATATTTGGTATTTCCATCTTTGGCACAGGCTGCTTTACGGCCTGTCCCTTTTCCTGCCGGCTGGATCTCCGTTCCGGTTTTTTCGCCTGTATTTCCGTTTTCTGCTCCGGAATGATGAACGGTGTTTCCGGCATGGGCGGAGCACACTGCACCGTGCTCTGCTTCGGCACCATCTGCTCTACCTTCACGACGATCTCTTTTTTCTGCCGTGCGCTCATCCGCCGCACCAGCCTGCCCAGGCGGGCGAGCTGTCCGCCCGCCCAGCACAGGACCATCACCGCGTTCAGCGCCAGTGACAGGCCCAGCAGCAGATAGGCCCGTGCCAGCGGCGCGGGCAGGGCTTCGCCCGCCGTTACAGCCTGCAGCGCCTCCCGTGCGGTATCCGCCAGCGGATGGCCCGAGCATCCGCTCAACAGCAGACCCGCACACACAACAGCGCCTGACGCCCGTTTAGCATTCCTCGGCATTCTGCGCCTCTGCATATGCTTCCTCCAACAGCTCCCGCATCACCCGTTTTGCCCCCTCCGCGCTCAGGTGCGGCAGAGACGCACGGATGAAGTCGAGCAGCTCCTCCTCGGTCATCTGCGCGGCCTCCCGTGGCGTCACATGCGTGAGCCGGACAACACCGCCGTCCAGCCGGACGCGGACAAAACTGTTCTTTCCCATCCCTGTGCGGCAGCGCAGCGCACGCGGCATTGTCATACGGCCGCGGCCGTCTACGTACAGATACAGATCCATTTCCCCGGTCTTCTCCATTTTCCATTCTCCTTTTTTCGTTATGATGCGAATGACAGCTGTTCCGGCAGGACACGGATGCGTTCGGACTGGTCATAGTTCGAAACAAACAATTCCGGGAACTGCGCGCCGCCGTCATACCGCTGTTTCATATTGTTGAGCCGCGTCACGCGCTCGATATATATTCCCGGCCGGTCATACATTTCCCATACCAGCGGATGGTCGTTGTACGACAGCAGGAACTTGCCCTGCGCTGACAGCAGCGTGTCCCGCAGGCGTTCGTGTCCCCCACGGCCAATTGTACACCTCAAAATCCGTGCCCGGCGGTTTGTGGAACAGCACCCAGCCTCCGCCGCCAAACACCTCTATATATCGCTCATAGTAGAGCGGGAAGCGCGCCAGCACCTCTTCCCGGAGTGCTTTTTTGCCGCCCACCCATGCCATGAAGCTGTCTATACCATATGCGCCTCCCCTTTCTGCCAGCGGAGCGCATATCCCCGCACACGGGGTATTCCGCGCCCCGCGTGTTCCTGTTCTACTTCACGGATTTCCCTTTATCCCGTTTTTCCAGCTGTCTCCCTGTGGATATATATACTCTGTGTAAAACACATACGCCGTCTCTGCTCTTACTTGACGGAGTGGAAAAATATATTCCGCCCCTGTTCAATATTCCATTCCGTTCAGTTCCGGTTCGTTCCGCTCTTCTACGGATACAATATTCACATATTCCCCAATGACGCACAGAGCCGCATCATAGCTGCCGCACTGGATGACGCGCCCGCACATCTCTTTTGCTTCATCATTCCGGTCATTCTCTGCAAGCGTGCGTGCCGCGATGCCCATGAGGTTGAATATGTTTCCATTCGCGCCAATGAGCGGACAGTCCGGCTTCCCGTCCCAGACTGTTTCTTCAACACCGAGCCGGTTCGGAAGATAGTCGCTGAGCCATGTACCGCCAAATTGTGCATGCGTCCGAAGACGCCACAGTACCAACCGCCCTGTATCCAATTCGATTCCGTCCATCATGAACAGCAGATTGGTACACCCGTCATGCTCAAATGCGTATATTTCTTTAAAGTGCGCCCCATTTTGCAATATTTTTTCTTCTGCCAGCATTTGATGGATGCCATCTTCCCATTCCCGAAGATCTCCGCCGCAGCCCTGAAGCACCAGACCTTCACGATCCTGCATTTTCTTAAGGTCCTCTGCCGAAATTTTCTGTATCATCTGTTTTCCCTCCCCTGTTTTTTTATGACGGCGGCAGTGTGTCCGGTTCCACCAAATGCAAGTCGGCTGCATAGGCGGGCTGGGTCAGGCGGACATAGATATCAAGCTGTTCTCCGCTCAGGCGGTACAGCGTCCGGCATGCATCGCACAGATCCGGCCAGAACGCGGACACTCTGTCCGGTTCCCACTGCAACGCCTGCAGCAGATCCTGAACGTCCCGGACGTCCAAACTGGCTGTGCTGTATGCCTGCGGCGTCAGCATCCCCAGCAGCGCCAGCATCTGCCGGATATATGTGCCAAGCGCCACGCGCAGCTCCGGTTTTGTGCGCAGTGCGGAATCCACTCTCTCGAAATGGCCTGTATCGCATGCGGATTCCACCCGGCAGATGCATTCTTCCAGCACACGGCTTTTTTCGTGGATCGTGTACAGCACATCCACATTACGGATACTCTTCACTCATTGCTCTCCCTTCTTCTTTGGCATACTTGTTCTCAGGCATGTCCCATCGCTGAACCGGCACAGAAAACCATGCCGGGCCAGCCTGCAGCTTTCACACTGCGGTTCACTTTCCACACGCGGGATATCCGGCCCAATGACACGGCCCAGCGGCAGAATACAGCAGCTTGTCGGCCGTGTCCTCGACCGCCCTTTCCCATATGGATATTTCAGAATCTTCATCACCTCCCATATACCACAAAGTAAAAGCGGGGAGCGTCTGGCTCTGCTGCCATTTGCTCCCCGCTTTTGCTTTGCGTATTTTGTAATTGTGTGTGCCCTCCTTTCCCCTAATCTATTTATGCAGACAGCCCCGCGAAAATATTTTCGCGGAGCTGTTACATCAGCATTTGTCCAAACGGCATATCAAACAACTCTTCCGGTGACCATACGAAAGTGAAGTTTACGCTTTCCAATTTACTGCAGCAGCGATTCAAAAAACCGGAGTCGTCTTTTATGCGCTGCATCAAATCATCGATTTCTTCGGGTGTGGCTCTCATGGATTCGCCTTCGCCATAAAGATAGGCTTCAGCACAAACCGACACTTCGGTTTCCTCACTGATAAAGTACATAGAATCGTCGAATTCGCTCCAGCCTTCCAGGTCGTCGTATTCTCTCGGGATTCCACCGACGAGAAGTTCGATTTCATCTTCGCCTGCGGTGACCGTCACCGCAGAGAACAGTAAAGCCATTTTTATGTCCCTCCCAGTCCTTCATTCAAATAGGATTCGGCAGACCTCACAGCCGAGGTCAGTTTTGCTCTGACATCGTCGGCCCCGGCGAAATACGCCGCCATATCCTGTTCATCCTATATCCCTGCCATCCAGTTCTGTGATCACCTCAGATAGATCACCGTAGTCATCCCGCTCATAAAGGTCTTTGGATCATTGCCCATTCTGATGAGCTGGATGTGGGAACCTGACGGGAACTGCTCCCGCAGAAAACTCAGCCATTCTCCGGGTATTGTCTGCATTTTGTACTCCTCTTCTTTTTTATGTTTTCGAACTGCTTCTTTAAACTTCAGTTTGCTATCGACGCTCCTTTTTGTTATAGATTCATTTATATATGCAAACAACCCCGCGGAAATATTTCCGCGGGGCTGTTGCATCAGCATTTTTTATATCCAGTTATCTGCATTTCATCTTCCGACACAATTTGTCTTGTTACTTTTATTTGACTGTGATATATTTAAACTACCAGTTATCTTTAATCTATATTTGTTTGGAGTGTTATTTAATGTCTGAAGAAAAACGTGTCCGGAGAACCCCGGAGCAAATCGCTGCTGATTTGGATGTCCAAATTGAAAAACTGAAAGATTCCATTTTAGAATTGGAAAACAAAAAAGCGGCGTCTGCCACCGAATTTGATAACAAGATCGCCGCTGTTAAAGAAAAAATCGCTAAACTGGAAGCCAAAAAGAAAGACGTACTTACGCCGAAAAAGCACAAACCGCGTAAAAGCAAAGCCGACCAGATCAAACTCCTTGTCAAGCAGGCGCAAAAATCCGGCATGAAGCTGGACGAGATCGCTGATAAGCTCGGTATGGCGTTGCCTGAATAACCTGATATCCCTCTATTCCACTGTCCCGTTGCCGAAAGGCTGCGGGATTTTTCTTTTCTGCATTCATTTCCTGCACTTCTGAAATATCCCCCAGATACGCGGGAGCGACGACAACTTCTTTTTAATTTCTGTTGTCGAAGGAGAGAATATGTTCTTTCTTTATTGTAACGAAAGCGCCAACAGTATGCTTACTGCAGTGAACAGCTTCCTACGCTATATGGAGCACCCGGACTGCTTTGTCTGGCAGCTGAAGGTGCCACGCACAGCCTACTGCTCACAGGACAAAAAGCTGAAGCTTGAGGAATACAAACGGTTGGTTGCCGCCGCAGGAAAAAACGGATTCAGCAGCTCTTTCTACTGCTCCAAACAATCTGTGATACGGGTGTTCAGGTGTCCCAGGCAGAGCAGACGACGCTATGAATGCCCTCGTGGCGGGCACGCTACGCCGTCTACTTTTTACCGTTGGAACAAACCTTGAGGAACGTGCTCCTAAGCATGCAACAAGTGGCAGCGTCGGTTTCAGGCTTTGGTGAGTTTACCTTGCCGGAAGAATATTCCAGAACTCATTCACTACCCTCGTAAGACGAACTTCTTTTACACGGGAGATTCTTCACGCAGACGAAACGCTGATGCAGGTGCCGAAGGGAATCCGCAAGACCGTCGTCAGTTGTCCTGTTTGAGTACCAGTCGGGGTGCAGCGGAGAATCCCCCAGGAAGTTTCTGGAAGGGTTCGCCTGGTACCTGCACACGGACGGCTATGCCGTGAACGCTATCCGGGCCGGGGATGATATCAAAACGGTGCAAGGCAACCTTGGGCACGCCTCTGCGGCGTTCACGCTGGACAGGTACGGCCACTTCACCGAGCGGATGAAGCAGGACAGCGCCGCCCGCATGGAGGGCTTTATAAGAGGTGTTTTGAATCTGTAAAAGGAAAACTTAAGGGAAAACACGCCCACAAAGAGCATGAAAAGCCGCCTAACCCCTGTATTAGCAAGGCTTTGATAAGGATGGTAGTAGAAAACCAGTAAAATCAAGGCTTTGCAGACAGCAGGCAGACGGTGCTTTTATAAAAAATGAATATGAAGATGGAAAAAGACGCATTTTGAGATTTGCGTCTTTTTCTATTGAGCTTTCTGCTTTACCTTGAGAAATGAGCAGACAACAGTAAACGCCATTGAATGGACTTCCATTGATGGTGTTTTTTTATTGTCTGGAAAGGAGCAGAAAAATGGAAACAACACATGAAAAAGTAAAACAAAAGGCGGTCTATGTGTGCCCTTAAATTAGGAAGCCTGTTTGACGGAATCGGCGTGTTCCCTCTTGCGGCTTCCCGTAATGGAATTATTCCCGTTTGGGCAAGCGAGATTGAAAAATCCCCAATAGCCATAACAAAACGCCACTTCCCAGACATGGAACATTTAGGGGATATTACAAAGATACACGGAGGGAACATCCCTCCTGTTCACATTATTACATTCGGTTCTCCCTGCCAGAACCTTTCTAAAATCGGAAAGCGTGAGGGACTGGCCGGAAGTAAATCAGGACTGTTTTTTCAGGCTATCAGAATTATAGAAGAAATGAGGTGTGCTACAAATGGGTTATATCCAGTTATCGCTGTTTGGGAAAACGTCATGGGAGCGTTTTCTTCAAATGACAGGATGGATTTTAGAGCCGTGCTGCAATCATTTTCCGATACCGAAATTTCAATGCCTTCTACTGGAGGATGGGCTAACGCCGGTATGGTGCGAGGGGGAAAGACTGACCTGTGCTGGCGGCTCATGGATGCCCAGTATTGGGGAAAGCCCCGGCTTGTTCAGCGAAGAAAGAGAATCTTCCTTGTGGCAGATTTTAGAGGACAGCGTTCCGCAGAAATACTATTTAAGCCCCGTGATATGTTCCCGATTCCTCCGCCTTGCACAGACTACGGGCTGCCCGCCGCCGGAGCCAGTCGAATATCTCTTGATAAAACAAGGGGGAAAATACCCGTCATCCGCCCCTTTCAGGAACGGCGTATGCGGAGTGCTGCAAAATCAGGAAACCAGTCTGCTTTCCTCGCAAGTTTCGGACGGCCAGATGAACCTTTTCCAACTTTACTGGCAAAAGCAGTCAATATGATTTCATTCTGGTATGAGGGGGAAGAAAAAGACGGAGTTCTCCGAAATTTGACACCGGTTGAGTGTGAGCGCCTGATGGGATTACCGGAGGGGTGGACAGCATATGGAAATTTAGGACAACCCATTAGTGATAATGCACGGTGCAAAGCACTTGGAAACGCAATCGCCCTGCCGTGTGCTGATTACATCATGGCAGGAATAGCAGAAACCATACATGAATAAGAAAGGCGGTTTTGTATGACAGAGAAAAATCGTTCTCCTCCGTTGTCGGATGGAACATCAACAGAAGCTATCGAACCAACTATATTATTTCAGAAAGGACAGGTACATCTATATGGAATTAAAATTCGTTATCCCCAACATGGAAAAGACATTCGGCAACTTGGAGTTTGCCGGAGAAGACAAAACAGAACAGAAAAGAATCAACGGACGCATGGCGGTACTCTCCCGTAGTTTCAACCTGTATTCAGACGTACAGAGGGCAGATGATATTGTGGTTATCCTCCCTGCCGAAGCCGGAGAGAAACATTTTGATTTTGAGGAACGTGTGAAGCTCGTCAATCCCCGTATCACCGCAGAGGGCTATAAAATCGGCGCAAGGGGCTTTACCAACTACATTTTGCACGCTGACGATATGGTAAAAGCGTAAGGAAAAGGAGGACATCAGACTATGAGATTAGCAAACGGAATCGTGATTGACAAGGAAGCAACTTTCGGGGCATTGAAATTTTCTGCCCTCCGCCGTGAGGTTCACCTCCAGAATGAAGACGGCTCGGTATCAGAAGAAATCAAGGAGCGTACCTATGACTTAAAATCCAGAGGACAGGGGCGTATGATTCAGGTTTCCATTCCTGCCAGCGTGCCATTAAAGGAATTTGATTACAATGCAGAGGTGGAAATCATCAATCCGGTGGCAGACACCGTGGCAACGGCTACTTTTCAAGGGGCAGAGGTGGACTGGTACATCAAGGCGGAGGATATTGTCCTGAAAAAAGGGGCTGCCATGAATCCGCAGCCGCCGAAGAAAGACGCTCCCCCTGTAAAATAACAGGAACATAAGAAGAACGCGAAAGGAGGATTGTTCCCATGAAGCAGCTTTTCCCCCGTGGAAAACGTATCCGTCCCACGGATAAAGACCTTGTGTTCCATACTGCCCTTGCTGCCCTGTCCCCTGTCTTCCTGCTGGTTGTCTTGCTGTTTCATATCCGGCAAATTGCCGGAACCAACTGGCAGGAAGTATCCTTCTCCCAGATAGCACAGGATGTAAATATCCCTTACCTGTTATTCAGTATGGGCGTGGCAGGGCTGGTGTGCCTTACAGCCGTTCTTCTGTTCTGGCGATACCGCAGGGATGAAGTAAAGCAGCTCATCCACCGCCAAAAGCTGGCAAGGATGGTGTTGGAAAACAAGTGGTATGAATCGGAACAGAGAAAGGAAGACACTTTTTTCAAAGACTTGTCTTCCAGCCGTTCCAAAGAAACCATCACTTACTTTCCCAAAATCTATTACCGGATGAAACAGGGCTTACTCCATATTCGTGTGGAAATCACCTTAGGGAAATATCAGGAACAGCTCTTAAACTTGGAGAAAAAGCTGGAAAGCGGCTTGTACTGTGAGCTGACGGATAAGGAATTAAAGGATTCCTACGTGGAGTACACCCTGCTCTATGATACCATTGCCAACCGTATCTCCATTGAGGACGTACAGGCAAAAGACGGCAGGCTCCGGCTCATGGAAAATGTCTGGTGGGAGTATGACAAGCTCCCCCATATGCTCATTGCCGGAGGAACCGGCGGCGGAAAGACTTATTTCATCCTGACCCTCATTGAAGCCCTGCTCCGCACCAACGCTGTCCTGTTCGTGTTAGACCCGAAGAACGCCGACCTTGCGGACTTACAGGCGGTTATGCCGGATGTGTACTACAAAAAGGAAGATATGCTCGCCTGCATTGACCGTTTCTATGAAGAAATGATGAAACGCAGCGAAGACATGAAGCTCATGGAGAATTACCGGACAGGGGAAAATTACGCTTATCTGGGGCTTCCGGCACATTTCCTTATCTTTGATGAATATGTGTCATTTATGGAAATGCTCGGTACAAAGGAAAATGCAGCTGTCCTTAACAAGCTAAAACAAATCGTTATGCTTGGGCGGCAGGCTGGCTTTTTCCTGATTCTCGCCTGCCAGCGTCCAGACGCAAAGTATCTGGGGGACGGAATCCGTGACCAGTTCAATTTCCGTGTGGCTCTGGGGCGGATGTCGGAAATGGGCTATGGAATGATGTTTGGGGAAACCACAAAGGACTTCTTCCTAAAGCAGATAAAGGGGCGTGGCTATGTGGATGTGGGAACCAGCGTTATCTCGGAATTTTATACGCCCCTTGTGCCAAAAGGACACGATTTCCTCAAGGAAATAAAAAAGCTCATAGACAGCAGGCAGGGAGTGCAGGCGGCGTGCGAAGCGAAAGCCGCAGAAACGGACTGACCTGCTGTGGCTGGTGTGCCGCAAGGCACGCCAGCATAAACCCCTCGTATCTAACAGAGGGGTACAAATCGACAGGCAACAACCAAACAACAGGGCAGAATCCCACGGTACACAAGGGATTTTCCCATATCCGGCGTGTGTCAACAAGGCTCTGAAAGTTGACATACGCTTTTTTAGACAGGAGGGATTTTCACTGAATGAAGAAACATGGGTACGGGACATCAAAGAGAAACGGGAAGTTTACGGTATCTCACAACAGAAACTTGCCTTAGCTGCCGGAATCACCCGTCCGTACCTGAGCGATATTGAAACGGGCAAGGCTCACCCATCCGAAGCATTACAGGAAGCCATCACGGAAGCTCTGGAACGCTTCAATCCAGACAATCCCCTTGAAATGCTCTTTGACTATGTTCGGATTCGCTTCCCCACTACGGATGTGAAGCATATCGTGGAAGACGTGCTGCGGCTAAAGCTATCTTACTTTATCCATGAAGACTACGGATTCTACTCTTACACGGAGCATTACTATCTGGGGGATATTTTCGTTCTGGTATCGCCGGAACTGGAAAAAGGGGTGCTGCTGGAACTGAAAGGGCGTGGCTGCCGCCAGTTTGAAAGCTATCTGCTGGCACAGGAACGAAGCTGGTATGAGTTTTTCATGGACGTTCTCATGGAGGACGGCGTGATGAAGCGGCTTGACCTTGCCATCAATGACAAAACGGGAATCCTGAACATTCCCCATCTGACAGAGAAGTGCCGGAATGAGGAATGTATCTCGGTCTTCCGCAGCTTCAAAAGCTACCGCAGCGGCGAACTGGTACGGCGTGAGGAAAAAGAATGTATGGGGAACACCCTGTATATCGGCTCCCTCCAAAGTGAGGTGTACTTCTGCATTTATGAAAAAGACTATGAGCAGTACAAAAAGCATGATATTCCCATTGCAGACGCAGAGGTAAAGAACCGCTTTGAAATCCGGCTGAAAAATGAGCGTGCCTTTTACGCCATCCGTGACCTGTTAGAACATGACAATCCAGAACGGACAGCCTTTCAAATCATCAACCGCTATGTCCGGTTCGTGGACAGGGACGATACGAAGCCCCGTTCTGACTGGCGTATCAGTGAGGAATGGGCGTGGTTTATCGGGGAACACAGGGGAAGCCTGAAACTGACAACCAAACCGGAACCCTATTCCTTTGAACGCACCCTGCACTGGCTCTCCCATCAGGTAGCACCCACGTTAAAGCTGGCTCTCCGTCTGGATAAGATGAACCACACCCAGATTGTCCATGACATCATCACCCATGCAAAGCTGACGGAGAAGCACGAAAAAATCCTGAAGCAGCAAGCCGCTGCTGCAAAGGAGGTGGTGCTTTAACGGCGGCAATCTTGAAACATAAGGAATCTTACAGGAAAGAAAGGAGCTTTTATGAATTTCGGACAGAATCTTTACAACTGGTTTTTATCCAACGCTCAGTCCCTTGTGCTGCTGGCAATCGTGGTGATTGGACTGTACCTCGGATTTAAGAGGGAATTTTCCAAACTTATCGGTTTTCTGGTGGTGTCCCTTGTAGCGGTCGGTCTGGTCTTCAATGCGGACGGTGTAAAGGACATCTTACTGGAACTGTTCAATAAGATTATCGGTGCATAGGAAACCCTTGTTACACTTCCGTTATGGAGCAAGCTCTGATTGCTTCATGGCGGAAGTCCACTAGGGGCTTGGGGAGCGTAACTCCCCAAAAGGAGCATGACAGAGAATGGAGGTGACACTGTGGAAGAAATGCGGATTTACATTGCCAACTTAGGAAAATACAATGAGGGCGAACTGGTCGGGGCATGGTTCACGCCGCCTGTGGACTTTGAGGAAGTCAAAGAACGTATCGGTTTGAATGATGAATATGAGGAATACGCCATCCATGATTATGAGCTGCCCTTTGAGATTGACGAATATACCCCCATTGAGGAAGTCAACCGCCTGTGTGAAATGGTGGAGGACTTACCGGAGTACATTCAGGAGGAACTATCAGAGCTGCAATCCTACTTTGGCAGTATCGAAGAACTCTGTGAGCATGAAGACGATATTATCTGCCATTCCAGCTGTGACGATATGGCGGATGTGGCTCGTTACTATCTGGAAGAAAGCGGACAGCTTGGGGAACTTCCGGCACACTTACAAAACTATATCGACTATGCTGCCTATGGGCGTGACATGGAATTGGATGGAACCTTTGTTATCACGAACCACGGCGTATATGAAATCTTACGGTAGACTCGTCTGTATCTCTTTCAGGAAATACAGGCGGATTTTTTTATTCAGGGGCGGCTCTTTTGCTGCCCCCATCTTTTAGAAAGGACGGACAACATGAAGAAAATACGAAGCTATACCAGTATCTGGTCGGTGGAAAAGGTACTCTATTCCATCAATGATTTTAAGCTGCCATTCCCCATCACGTTCACACAGATGACGTGGTTCGTGGTATCGGTGTTTGCAGTGATGCTCTTGGGGAATCTCCCTCCCCTTTCGTTCATTGACGGGGCATTTCTGAAATATTTCGGCGTACCCTTTGCCCTCACTTGGTTCATGTGCCAGAAGACCTTTGACGGGAAGAAGCCTTACGGCTTCCTGAAATCCGTACTGGCATATCTGGTACGCCCGAAACTGACGTATGCAGGAAAGCCCGTGAAGCTGGAAAAGGAATATCCGGCACAGCCTATCACGGCAGTAAGGAGTGATATTTATGGCATATCCGATTAAGTATATCGAAAATAACCTTGTGTTCAACCATGACGGGGAGTGCTTCGCTTACTATGAGCTGCTTCCCTACAACTATTCCTTTTTAAGTCCCGAACAGAAATATCAGGTACACGATTCCTTCCGGCAGCTTATCGCCCAGAACAGGGACGGGAAGATTCACGCCCTGCAAATCAGCACGGAATCCAGCATACGGGCAGCACAGGAACGCTCCAAACAGGAAGTGACAGGCAAGTTAAAGGACGTTGCCTGTGCAAAGATTGACGCACAGACCGAAGCCCTGATTTCCATGATAGGGGAAAATCAGGTGGACTACCGCTTTTTTATCGGCTTCAAGCTGCTTGTCAATGAGCAGGAAGTCACCATGAAGCAGTTTCGCAGGGAAGCAAAGACCGTCGTTTTCGATTTCCTCCATGAAGTCAATCACAAGCTCATGGGGGATTTTGTTTCCATGAGCAATGAGGAAATCTGGCGGTTTCAGAAGATGGAAAAACTGTTGGAAAGTAAAATCTCACGCCGCTTTAAAGTCCGGCGGCTTGATAAGGACGATTTTGGTTATCTGATTGAGCATTTATACGGGCAGACCGGAACCGCCTACGAAGATTATGAGTATTACCTGCCAAAGAAGCGGTTTCAGGAAGAAACGCTGGTGAAATACTATGACCTCATCAAACCCACCCGTTGTCTGATAGAGGAAAACCAGCGGTATCTGAAAATCGAACAGGAAGACGGGACAGTGTATGCCGCCTACTTTACTATCAACAGCATTGTGGGGGAACTGGACTTCCCATCCTCGGAAATCTTTTACTATCAGCAGCAGCAATTTACCTTTCCCATTGATACCTCTATGAATGTGGAGATTGTCACAAACCGGAAAGCCCTCTCCACGGTGCGGAACAAGAAAAAAGAGCTGAAAGATTTGGACAACCACGCATGGCAGAATGACAGCGAAACCAGTACAAACGTGGTGGACGCTTTAGACAGCGTAAATGAGCTGGAATCCACCTTAGACCAGAGCAAGGAATCCATGTACAAGCTGTCCTATGTGGTGCGTGTGACGGCTCACGACTTGGAAGAACTGAAACGCCGCTGCAATGAGGTGAAAGATTTTTATGACGATTTGAACGTGAAGCTGGTTCGCCCCTTTGGAGATATGCTGGGGCTGCATGGGGAATTTCTCCCTGCCAGCAAACGGTATCTGAACGATTACATCCAGTATGTCACCAGCGACTTCCTTGCTGGTCTTGGCTTCGGGGCAACCCAGATGTTGGGGGAAACGGAGGGTATTTATATCGGGTACAGCCTTGATACAGGAAGAAACGTGTACTTAAAGCCTGCCCTTGCCAGTCAAGGGGTAAAAGGCTCCGTCACTAACGCCCTTGCTGCCGCTTTTGTCGGCTCCCTCGGCGGTGGAAAATCATTCAGCAACAACATGATTGTCTATTATTCCGTATTATTTGGGGCACAGGCTCTCATTGTTGACCCGAAAGCGGAACGGGGACGTTGGAAAGAAACCCTGCCGGAAATCGCCCATGAAATCAATATCGTAAACCTGACCTCGGAGGAACAAAACAGGGGCTTACTCGACCCGTATGTGATTATGGAGAACCCAAAGGATTCTGAATCACTGGCAATCGACATCCTGACCTTTTTAACCGGCATTTCCAGCCGTGACGGGGAGAAGTTCCCTGTTCTTCGGAAAGCCATTCGTGCGGTGACAAATAGTGAAGAACGGGGGCTTTTCAAAGTGATTGAGGAACTACGGGCAGAGGGAACCACCATCAGCACCGGCATAGCCGACCATATCGAATCCTTTACGGACTATGACTTTGCACACCTGCTCTTTTCGGATGGGGATGTCACACAGTCCATCAGCCTTGAAAAGCAGCTCAACATCATTCAGGTGGCGGATTTGGTGCTGCCGGATAAGGAAACCTCGTTTGAAGAATACACCACAATGGAGCTGCTTTCCGTGGCAATGCTCATTGTAATCAGCACCTTTGCCCTCGACTTCATCCATACTGACCGCAGCGTATTTAAGATTGTGGATTTGGATGAAGCATGGAGCTTCCTACAGGTGGCACAGGGCAAGACCCTTTCCATGAAGCTGGTTCGTGCCGGACGTGCCATGAACGCAGGCGTTTATTTTGTCACCCAGAACACGGACGATTTGCTGGATGAAAAGCTGAAAAACAATCTGGGCTTGAAGTTTGCGTTCCGTTCCACGGACATCAACGAAATCAAAAAGACCCTCGCCTTTTTCGGGGTGGATTCCGAAGATGAAAACAACCAGAAGCGGCTCCGTGACTTGGAAAACGGACAGTGCCTTATCAGTGATTTGTACGGGCGTGTGGGGGTGATACAGTTCCACCCTATCTTTGAAGACCTGTTCCATGCCTTTGATACCAGACCGCCCGTAAGAAAAGAGGTGGAATGATGGTGATACATAGAACTTCCAACCGACAGCAATTCCCAGTTCCCTATCACTCAAAAAAGGGCTTGTCTTGGAAGATGGCAGGAAAAGTGATTGGCAGGGTGCTTCTGGCACTCCTGCTCATCCTCCTACTTCTTACAGTTTTCGGCACAGCCGCCCACGCTGCCGGACTGGTGGATGATACGGTGGACGCTGCCAACGAATACAGCAAATACCCTCTGAACAACTACCAGCTTGATTTTTATGTGGACAGCGGATGGGACTGGCTCCCGTGGAACTGGCTGGATGGTATCGGAAAACAGGTGATGTACGGGCTGTATGCCATCACAAATTTTATCTGGACAATCAGCCTGTACCTTTCCAACGCCACAGGGTATCTGATTCAGGAAGCCTACTCGCTGGATTTCATTTCCTCTACGGCGGATTCTATCGGAAAAAATATGCAGACCCTTGCAGGCGTTACCACAGGCGGCTTGTCCTCGGAGGGATTTTATATCGGGTTCCTGCTGATTCTCATTCTGGTGGTGGGGATTTACGTTGCCTATACAGGGCTTATCAAACGGGAAACCACAAAAGCCATCCATGCCGTTGTCAACTTCGTGGTGGTGTTCGTGCTGTCTGCTGCCTTTATCGCCTATGCCCCTGATTATATCGGGAAAATCAATGAATTTTCCGCAGACATCAGCAATGCCAGCCTGACCCTTGGTACAAAGATTGTGCTGCCGAACTCGGAAAGTCAAGGAAAAGACAGTGTGGATTTGATACGGGACAGCCTGTTTTCCATTCAGGTCAAGCAGCCGTGGCTCCTGCTGCAATACGGCAACTCGGATGTGGAAAGCATTGGGGCTGACCGTGTGGAAAGCCTGCTATCAACCAGTCCGGACGAAAACAACGGGCAGGACAGGGAAGAAATCGTGGTGGAGGAAATCGAAGACAGGGAAAACACCAACCTTACCATCACAAAGACCATCAACCGCTTGGGAACCGTCTTTTTCCTGTTCATGTTCAATATCGGTATCTCCGTTTTTGTATTCCTGCTCACGGGGATAATGATTTTCTCACAGGTGCTTTTTATCATCTACGCCATGTTCCTGCCTGTGAGCTTCCTCCTTAGCATGGTTCCCTCTTTTGAGGGGATGTCAAAGCGTGCCATTACAAAACTGTTCAATACCATCCTTACCAGAGCCGGAATCACCCTGATTATCACGGTAGCGTTCAGTATTTCCACCATGCTCTACAACCTGTCTGGGGAATATCCGTTCTTCCTGACGGCGTTCTTGCAGATAGTGACCTTTGCCGGAATCTATTTCAAGCTGGGGGATTTGATGGGGATGTTCTCCTTGCAGAGCGGCGATTCCCAAAGCATGGGGAGCCGTATCATGCGAAGACCCCGTATGCTCATGCACGCCCATATGCACCGTTTACAGCATAAGTTAGGACGTTCCGTGGCGGCTCTTGGGGCTGGAACGGCTGCATACCACGCAGGAAAACAGGCTGGCTCTGACCAGAGAACTGCTTCCACCTCCGGCTCTTCCAAACGGACACAGGCAGACCACAGCCGACCAGACGGACAGACAGCACCGGAAAAGGAATCCGCATGGAAACGGGCTGGCTCTGCGGTAGGTGCGGCGGCAGATACCAAAGATAAGATAGCCGATACTGCCGGACAGCTTCGGGAGCAGGCAAAGGATTTGCCTGTCAATGCAAAGTACGCCCTTTACCACGGGAAAACACAGGTATCAGAGGGAGTACGGGATTTTACTTCCAGCGTGACCCAGACCCGAACTGCCAGAGCCGAACAGCGGAACGCACAGGCAGAACGCCGCAGACAGACCATTGCAGAACGCAGGGCGGAACTGGAACAGGCAAAACAGCCGCAAAAGACAGCTTCCGAAGCACCCAAAGGGGCGGCTCCTGTCCATGAACGCCCTGTTACTGCAAAGCAGCCGGAAGATTTCCGACATCATGCAGATACCACTCATGCAGGAAAACCAGCCATGCAGCCTGCTTTCCCATCCATCAGGGAACGGGGACAGGTTTCTTATGAGGGAGCTGTGGCAGAACGGTCTTCGGTTCCGGTGGTAAAAGCGGCTTCTATCCACCATGAACAAACGCCTCTTGTAAGGACAGAACGCCAGATAGTCCCATCTGCTTCCCTATCCCAGTCGGATGAAAGACAAAAGGCGGCTCCCACTATCACACCGGCTGCTCCCCGTCCGGCAAGACCTGTCCAGAATGATACGGCTCCTGTGATACCGGAAAGAAAACGGGCTGCCCCTGCGGTAAAAGAATCAAACTTTACCATCCGGCGTACCACCGCCAGAAAGGAGCGGACAAAAACGGTAAAAGCGGCTGCCAAACAAAAGAAAGGGGAGAAACCATGAAATTAAGACACCTTTTCTTTGCCTGTTCCGGCGTGTTCGTGATGATGTTCTCCCTGCTCCTTTTGGTGGTGATTGTCTTCTCGGATGAGGAAGACGGAGGAAGCGGCGGAAACCTTATCTATGGGGGTGTGAGCGTATCACAGGAAGTCCTCGCCCATAAACCTATGCTGGAAAAGTATGCAAGGGAATATGGCATAGAGGAATACTTAAATGTGTTGCTCGCCATCATTCAGGTGGAATCCGGCGGCACACTGGAAGACGTTATGCAGTCCTCGGAATCTCTGGGGCTTCCCCCGAACTCTCTTAGCACAGAGGAATCCATCAAGCAGGGCTGCAAGTATTTCTCGGAACTGCTCGCAGCGGCAGAAACAAAGGGCTGTGACTTAAACAGTGTGATTCAGTCCTACAACTACGGCGGCGGTTTCCTAGACTATGTGGCAGGACGTGGGAAAAAGTACACTTTTGAACTGGCAGAGAGCTTCGCAAGGGACAAATCCGGCGGAAAGAAAGTCACCTACACCAACCCTGTTGCGGTAGAGAAAAACGGGGGCTGGCGGTATTCCTACGGAAATATGTTCTATGTCCTCTTGGTATCGCAATACCTGACCGTGGCACAGTTTGATGATGAAACGGTACAGGCTATCATGGAGGAAGCCTTAAAGTATGAGGGCTGGACGTATGTGTACGGGGGCGATTCCCCATCCACTTCCTTTGACTGTTCGGGACTGGTGCAGTGGTGCTATGGCAAGGCAGGAATCGCCCTGCCACGGACAGCACAGGAACAGTACAATGTGACGCAGCATATCCCCCTGTCCGAAGCAAAAGCAGGGGATTTGGTCTTTTTCCACTCCACCTACAACGCCGGAACCTACATCACCCATGTGGGGCTGTATGTGGGAAACAACCGGATGTACCATGCCGGAAATCCCATTGGTTACGCAGACCTGACAGGCTCCTACTGGCAACAGCACCTTGCCGGAGCCGGACGAATCAAACAATAAGAAAGGATGAACCGATATGATTCAGATTAGAAAAGAGGAAAACCAGAAAAAGCAGAAAGAAAAGAAACTGAAAGTTTACAAAGTCAATACCCACAAAAAAACTGTGATTGCCCTGTGGGTGCTGCTGGCGGTGAGCTTCCTATTTGCCGTCTATAAGAATTTCACGGCGATAGACATTCATACTGTCCATGAAACCAAAGTAATTGAGGAAACCATCCTCGACACCCACAAGATAGAAAACTTTGTGGAGAATTTCGCAGAAGTCTACTATTCATGGGAACAGTCCGCCGCTTCCATTGATAACCGGACAAATGCTTTAAAAGGGTATCTCACCGGAGAATTGCAAGCCCTGAATGTAGATACTGTCCGAAAGGACATCCCCGTATCGTCTGCCCTGACCGATTTTCAGATATGGGAAATCACAGAAGAAAAGGAGCAGCATTATCAAGTGACCTATACCGTGGAACAGCGTATCACAGAGGGAGAATCCGGTAAAACCGTCCGTTCCGCCTATCAGGTGACAGTCTATGTGGACGGCTCTGGAAACCTGACGATTATCCAGAATCCAACCATTACCAGCGTTCCCGTAAAATCTGGCTATACGCCAAAAGCGGTACAAAGTGACGGTACGGTGGATTCTATCACTACGGAGGAAATCAACGAATTTCTCACCACCTTTTTTAAGCTGTACCCTACGGCAACTGCAAAGGAGCTAACCTATTATGTGAATGAGGGCGTGCTGAAACCTGTGGGGAAAGAGTATATTTTCTCGGAACTGGTGAATCCGGTTTATAACCGAAACGGAAATCAGGTGACAGCTTCCCTTGCAGTGAAATATCTGGATAACCAGACCATGACAACACAGGTATCACAGTTTAACCTTGTGTTGGAAAAGGACGGGGAAAACTGGAAGATTGTGAAATAGAGTTATATAAAGCAGAAGACACATTGTATTTCTTGAAAGATTACAATGTGTCTTCTCGTTAAAATTCTGTTCTGGACATTCCCCTGTCCTCTGTTTCGACTTCGGCTATCTCTTTTGCTGTGGCGGTGACTACCCGTATTCCTTTCTCACTCATACTATCAAGCAGTGTATCAAGCTGCCTACGTTGTGTATCTTTTTCCGCTGATTTATCTGGGAAAAAGAATTGGTCTACGGATATATCATAGCGTGTTACAAGCTCATAAAAAATTTGTAAACTTGGCTGTTGTCCTTTATTCTCAATATTAGCAAGATAACGTGGTGAGATATACATTTCATCACTTACTTTTTTACGGCTCTCTTTTCGTTCGGTTCTCGCTGCTTTGATAGCTTGTCCGAAAGCCTTAAAGTCATATTTAGCTGTTGGTCTTTTTGCCATATTTATTCACCCATATACATTCTACTGTTCCTCTTTCATACTGAATACGTCTATACAGTTCCTATTTATAGCCATAATAATTCATATGCTTGCACTTGCTATTATTCGTATGCCCGACTATAATTATACTGATATGATTTGTAGAAAGGACTTGGGTGTTATGGAATATATGTCTTGCCCCGAAGCAGCTAAAAAATGGGGCATTTCTGAACGACGTGTACAGATACTATGCAGAGAGAACCGCATACCCGGTGTTTCAAAACTTGGGTATATGTGGCTGATACCAAAAGACGCAGAAAAACCGATTGACGGGAGAACAAAACAAGGAAAGGAGCTACACCATGAATAAAGTTTTGATTATAGATGATGATAAAGAGCTTTGTGCGCTGATTAAGCGAAGCGTTTTATCAGAAGATATAGAAGCTGATTTTTGTAATACAGGAAAAGAGGGATTACAAAAATTAAAAGAAAAAGAATATCAACTTGTGATACTGGACGTTATGATGCCCGGTATGGACGGATTTGAAACACTGGAAGAAATCAGAAAAGAAAACAGTCTGCCGATTTTGATGTTTACCTCTAAAAATGACAGTGCTTCCAAAGTGCGCGGCTTACGCGCAGGAGCCGATGATTATTTGACAAAGCCTTTTGATATGGACGAACTAATAGCCCGTATTATTTCTCTTATACGGCGTTATACCCGTTTCAATCAAACAGACGGAATGACACAGCAGCTTGAATTTGACGGATTGAAAATAGACCTTGAAAATCGTTCTATTATTACGGAAAATGGAACTTTTGAGTTGCCCCCAAAGGAATTTGACCTGCTTTTATACTGCGCGAAACATCAAGGAAAAATTTTGACAAAGCAACAGATTTATGAAGAAGTGTGGGGAGAAGAATATGTTTATGATGACAGTAACATTATGGCGATTATTAGCCGACTTCGTAAAAAATTAGAAGTTAATCCCGGAAACCCCAAATACATTCAGACAATTAAGGGAATTGGTTATCGCTTTAGCAAGGAGGTTTGATTTTTATGGAAGCGATTATTTTTCTATCAATTATCATTGCACTTTTTTCTATTTTTGTTTCTTGCCTTGTTATCCGGCGTGTAAAAAAGCAGATAGCAGAAATAACAGACGCATTGGCTGATGTAAAAAATGGGAATGGAAACAGGCGGATTTTATCAGCAACAAATGAACTGGTAGCTCCTCTTGCTTATGAAATCAATGAGATTGTTGTATCTTATGAGAAAAGGCTGTCTACTGTCCGGCAGGCAGAAGAAACGAACCGCCAGCTTATGACAAGCCTTTCCCATGATGTTCGGACACCGCTTACAACACTTATTGGGTATCTTGACGCCGCACATAGAGGAATTGTCACAGGAAAAGACAAGGACGACTATATCGAAACTGCCCGTCGTAAAGCTCACGATTTGAAAGAATATATAGATATTCTTTTTGACTGGTTCAAATTAAACTCTAATGAGTTTGCTATGGATATAAATACCGTTGAAGCTGCGGAACTAACACGAAATATTTTGATTGACTGGATACCTATATTTGAAGATAGGCAGATAGATTATAACATTGATATTCCCGAACAGCCTTTCCGAGTAAAACTTGATACGGACGGTTATATGCGGATATTGAATAATCTTATTCAGAATGTAATTTCCCACAGTCATGCAGACAAAATAGAAATATTCCTATCAAAGCAGGAAAAAAATATGCAAATTCGATTAACTGATAACGGGATAGGCATTGAAAAAGAAGATTTGAAACATATTTTCGAGAGGCTTTATAAATGTGATAAAGGGCGTGCTGAAAAAGGCAGCGGTCTTGGCTTATCTATCGTTCATCAGCTTGTGGAAAAGATGAATGGCACAATAACAGCAGATAGTGTACCGGAAAAAGGAACTAAATTTACTTTACTTTTTCCGTTGATAGATTAAGGCTTTTCCGTCTTTATGGCGGGAGCCTTAATTACTTTCGGAAGCTGTATTTGAAATTGCAAGGTTAATGCAAGGTTGTTGCAAGGTTAATGCAAGATTGGAGTGATAGAATACTTTACAGAACAGGAGGTTTGAATATGGACAAAAAATATATCATTGAAACAAAAAATCTTACAAAGCAGTACGGCTCACAAAAGAGTGTTGCTGACTTAAATATCCATGTACAGAGAGGAAGAATTTATGGACTGCTTGGAAGAAACGGAGCCGGAAAAACAACTACTATGAAAATGCTGCTTGGATTGACAAAGCCTACTTCCGGCGAAGTCAAAATATGGGGAAAGGCTTTGCAGGGGAATGAAAAGAAACTTTTGCCCCGTATCGGTAGCTTGATTGAGTCCCCCGGCTTTTATCCTAATCTGACTGCTACGGAAAATTTGCGTATCTTTGCAACCTTACGAGGTGTGCCAAACAATCATGCGATTAAAGACGCTTTAGATTTAGTAGGACTGCCTTATAAGGACAAAAAACTGTTTTCCCAGTATTCGCTTGGTATGAAACAACGTCTTGCGATTGCACTTGCTGTTATGCACGACCCGGAACTTTTAATTTTAGATGAACCTATCAACGGGCTTGACCCTATCGGTATTGCGGAAGTTCGCTCTTTTATTCGTGAGCTTTGTGACGCAAGAGGAAAAACAATTTTAATTTCCAGTCATATTCTTTCAGAAATCGCACTACTGGCTGATGACATTGGTATTATCGACCATGGCGCACTACTGGAAGAAGAAAGCCTTGCAGAACTGGAACAAAAAAGTAGCAAACATATTCGATTTACTCTTTCTGATACCGCACAGGCAGCAAGAATTTTGGAACGTACTTTCCACGAAAGCCATTTTTCTATACAGGACGACCATAACTTACGCTTGCATAACCTTGACTTATCCGTAGGAAAAATTGTAACTGCCTTTGTGGAAAATGGATTGGAGGTATCAGAAGCTCATACCTGCGAAGAAAGTCTTGAAGATTACTTCAAGCGAGTGACGGGAGGCGAGGGAATTGCTTAAACTGATAAAATGTGAATTTTTGAAATTGAAACGGAAAAAGTTTATTCCACTGGTTATCTTATCAGCTTTTATGTTCCCTATCCCTCTGACTTATTTAATGACAACTCCCTCTATGATGGAGCGATACACAGATAAGGCAGACGCATTTGATGGACTTTTTAATATGGTACTTGGGTACGGAATACAGTTTTTACTTCCTTGTATTATTGGTGTCATTGCAGCTATGTTGTTTTTTATGGAACGGGACAATGATACATTCAAAAATTTGCGTACTATTCCTGTAACCAGTACCCAAATGGTACTTGCTAAAATTTTTGTACTATTTCTATTTGGAATTATCTTTTGCGTTGCGTCCACTATTGCGACAATTCTTTGTGGTTTGGGAACATTAGAAGTTTATGGACTTGGTTACAAATTATTTTTAGCCGTTGAAACAGGGATTTTTATTACAGCAGGTACATTGCCGCTGATTGTGCTTGTAGTCTTTTTTAGTAAGACCTATGTGTTTTCAATTTTGCTATGTGTTTTTTATAGCGTATTGAATATGAGTGCAACCGCATTGTTTGACGCACTTCCAAAAACAATATTGTGGTTCCTACCTACACCATTAACTACATTTTGGAGTGCCGGAGATATGGCAGCACATGGAATAAAAATGGACTTGGAACAAATGACAGGACTTATTCCCTCAACATTTCAAGTCGTAATGATACTTGGAATTATGGCGATTATTTCATTTTGGTTAATTGACCGATTATACAAACAAAGGGGGGAATAACTATGGTTCGCATTGTGAAAACAGAGTTTTATAAACTAAAAAGGTATCATATCCTTTGGGCTGGGGTTGCGCTCATGCTTCTATCTGTTTTGCTGACTTTATTTACTTCTATGGCAAATGATGGTTCAGTATGGGATTTTGCTTACCTCACAGAACAGGTTATCAAAAACAATATGTCCATGATTTTCCCTATGTGTATTAGTTTGATTGCTGGATATATGATTTCCCGCGAACAAACGGACGATACCTTAAAAAATATTTTAACTGTACCGATTTCATTTAAATGGTTGTTGACCGGAAAATTGATTGTATGTGGTGTACTGTCTATTATCTTCGGTTTGATATGCAGTCTGTTTACAATTATCGCAGAAATGATTGTAGGATTTCCGGGTTTTCAAATATCCTTAGCCTTAAAAGCGGCATTACAAATAACCGCAGTCAATTTCTTTTTGTATATTGCTGTTCTGCCGATTATTATAATTACCTGTCGTAAAGCAGGCAGCTTTTTAGTCGGTGTTATTATTGCCTTTGTTTACGGATATGGAGGTATGTTTGCCGCAGGAAACATGACGTTAGCAAATCTTTATCCGATTACGGCAAGTCTTGGAATGATTGGCTACCGCAGCTATGATACCGCAGTCAACTGGAACATATTAACTTGTATTTGTAGCCTTGCAGTTATTGTTGTCATTTCCGCAGTCTTGATTATTTGCATGAAGGAAACAGAACTCAAACAGGCAAAGAAAAAAGCGAAAAAGGCGGCACCAAAGAAAGGGTGGTAAAATTTTATGAAAAAAATATTTTTATCATTGATACTAATTCTTATTGGAGTATCCACGCTTTCCGGCTGTACAAAAGATGAAATTCTCAATCATTATAATAATGTTGTTCAATCTGCGGGTTCCATAGAACTTACAGGAAAACTCTCTCTACAAGGTAAAAAAGAAAAAGGGATTGATGATTATACAGGAAGCTATCAAGCTGACTATGAAAATTTTTCAGATACAGAGTATCTATTTGGAGGGACTTCAATAAAAAGAGAAGCCGGAAAAGATATATCAGTTACCTGTACATTGGAAGTTTTAAGTGGTACTGCAAAGGTATTTTGGATTTCGGGAGCTGATGAAGCAGTAACTTTACTTGAAACAACTGGAACATACAGCGATACTATTACACTTCCCGATGGCGGAAATTATATCGGTATTGAATGTGAAGATTTTACTGGAAAAATAGAAATGAATATTAAATGATACTCTGCCGGACGACGGTAAAGAAAAAAAGCCGTCGTATCGCAGATAGATTTTCATGCGCCTTTGAAGCGGTGGCTTTGATTTTTAGAGCCGCCGCTTCTTTTTGTCTATTCTTGAACCAACGATAACACAGAATAATGAGTAGTGGCATTTAGGAGGATTGCCACTATGGGGATTTCTTTGTTGCTGTACAGCATACATAAGTTACATTCATTAAAAAAAGTATAGCTCCCCCACTGTGGAAGTCCGACTTTGAATATGAACTGACAAGTCATATTTATTCTACTGTTATTTCTCATGCACTCATTTTTATTTTAAAATGGGTGTATTTTTTTATTCAAAAATGCAACTGCACCCCCTGTCCTGTCGGGACTAAGAGCGAAAAGGGGGAAAGAAGCAGAAATTCCTATCAACTCGCTCCCTTTCAAGGCTGGAAAGGGGGTGAGTAATGATGAAGCCATCTGAATTTCAGACAACCATAGAGAACCAGTTTGATTACATCTGTAAAGTCGCTATGGAAGATGAACGCAAAGACTATCTCAAAGCGTTGTCCAGACAGTGCAAACGGGAAACCCTGTTTTGTGATATGGACGATTACACCGTTAATCTGTTTTCTTCCGAAGACACCTACCCATCCCACTTCCATACTTTTGAAATGGATGGATTTACTGTCCGTATTGAAAACAGCCTGTTAGCAGAAGCATTAGAAAATCTGGATGGAAAGAAACGTGATGTTATCCTGAGATATTATTTTCTTGGATTTGACGATACGGAAATTTCAAAAATTCTGGAAGTCAACCGTTCTACTATCCAGAGAAGAAGACACGCCGGACTAGAATTTATCAAAAAATTTATGGAGGAGGAAGCATGACAGCAAAGCACCCTATGATTCCGTTTCCTGTGATTGTAAGGGCTGCGGACGGCGATATTGAAGCAGTCAACCAGATTGTACGCCATTACAGCGGTTTTATTGCCAGCCGTTCCATGCGTCCCATGAAAGACGAATATGGGAATACCCACATGGTTGTAGATGAAACCCTACGCCGCCGGATGGAAACACGTCTGATTGCAAAGATTTTATCTTTTGAAATCAGGGAACCAAAGTAAAAATAACGCTCTCCTGTGGAAGCATGGACAAGCCCATGCTTCCCAGACAGAGCTTGCCCGTCTATTAAAGTGCATTATCACCAGTGCATTTTAACAGGCTGACAAAGCCAGATTGTTCCTTGAAAAAGAAAGCGTCTAATCAACGCAGCATAAAGCAGCCGAATACGTTTCGATAGAAAGAGAGCCGTTGGGCTGGCACGCCGTGACCCACCAAAGGAGGGATGATACCGGATAGCGATTCTTGCCAGCGTTCCATAAGCAGCTTACCGCAGAGCTGCCGCCATGACCTTTCTATTGTGATAATGATACTTCCGTACAGCCTTAGTCCGTGTGATGATGTAGCACCGCTGGCAAAGGGTACGGCTGGATGAGAACCATGCAGGGGTGAGATTCCCATGAGCTTTAGCGAAAGCTGTTCGGTTTGCTTCAAAGAAAATAACAGGAGGTTGTTATCTTATGGAAAACACAAAGAATCCTGCCCCTGAAATGATACGGGAATACCAGATAGGAAACACCTGTTATGTGGTAAAATCCCGCTCAAAAGAACAGGCACAGGAAGACGCAGTAACGAAAGTAAAAAGGCTTATCCGTAATGACTTGAAACAATAATTTTGCTATAAAACAGGGCAGACAGAAAGCAGAAAATGCGGTACAATAAAGTTGCAAAAGCATTGTCTGTTTGACTGTCGGATAGGAGGTATTTATGTTACAGCAGTCAAACAACACTATCACTTCCATTTATCCGATTGGAAATCAAACAGAGGAATTAACCGCATTATACTGTCGGCTTTCACAAGATGATAAACAGGAGGGTGATTCAAACAGTATTATTAACCAGAAAAAAATCCTGAAGCGTTATGCAATCGAACATGGGTATCAGCCTTATGTGTTTTTTGTGGATGATGGATTTTCTGGTACAAATTTCAACAGACCAGATTTTCAAAGAATGATTGCAGAGGTCGAAGCAGGAAGAATCAAACGCGTTATAGTCAAAGATATGTCAAGACTTGGGCGTGATTATTTGCAGGTGGGAATGTACACAGAAATTATGTTCCCGAACATGGATGTCCATTTTATTGCTGTCAATGATGGCGTGGATAGCCATGTGGGGGAGAATGAGTTTACCCCATTTCGTAACATAATCAACGAATGGTACGCAAAGGACACCAGCAAAAAAATCCGTGCAGTCAAACGCTCTAAAGGAATGGCAGGCGAGCATATCGGTTCTCACGCTCCTTATGGCTACATGAAGAATCCTGACAATAAAAAGGAATGGCTTATAGATGAAGAAGCCGCCGAAGTGGTTCGGGAAATCTTCCGTTTATGTGTCAATGGTTATGGACCGACACGAATTGCAAATATTCTAACGGAAAGAAAAATTCTTTGCCCTACTTATTATGCGTTAGAGCATGGGGAAAAGCCACGAACCGTTCTTCCGCCTGACAAGTATCTGTGGAGCGCGACTGTGGTATCTCATATCTTAGAAAGAATGGACTATTTAGGACATACTGTGAATTTTAAGACCCATGTTAAGTCTTATAAAAATCGCAAAAAAATTGATAACAGTCCTGAACAATGGAGGATTTTTGAGAATACCCATGAAGCAATCATTGACAAGGAAACCTTTGAGATTGTACAGAAAATCCGTTCCGGAAAACGCCGCCCTACCAAAATGGGGGATATGCCTATGTTCTCTGGTTTGCTCTACTGTGCAGATTGCGGAAGCAAAATGACATTTCATAGGCAAATGGCACAGAGTGCAGAGAAACATAATTTTGTATGCAGCAATTACCGGCACAATTCAAAATCATGTACTATGCACTATATTCGTAATGTAGTAGTCGAACAAATTGTGCTGGAAAACCTGAAAGAAGTTATCCGCTATGTATCAGATTATGAAGATGAATTTGTTCAGATGGTAATGGACACGGATATGCGGCAAAGAAATAAAGAACTGTCGCAAAAGAAAAAACGGCTTACAGAAATCCATTCCCGTATTCAAGAGTTGGACAAAATTTTTCAACGGATTTATGAAGACAATATTAGTGGAAAACTTTCAGATGAGCGCTTTATGAAACTTTCAAAAGGATATGAGGAAGAACAGCATACTTTGCAGGAAGAACAGACTTCCTTAGAGAAAGAATTACAGAAAGAAGAAAAACAATCTGTGGATGTAAAGCAATTTCTTTCAGTAGTCCGCAAGTACACTAACCTTACAGAACTAACACCAGAAATTGTACATGAGTTTATCGACAAAATTATTGTCCATGCTCCTGATAAGAGCAGCGGTAAACGCTTACAGGAAATTGAAATTATCTATAACCATATCGGAGTATTCGACCACTCAAAGGTCACTTTGTGGAAAGGAAAAGCGGTATAGTACGCAACATACTATACCGCAAAACCTAAATCTTAAAAACATCCTTACCAAACCCTCACATTTTCAAGGGCTGGCGGTTTTCCTGTTTGTCAACCGCAGGTTATTGCAATTTTGGATAATCTTCAAGAACAACACCATATCTCTTACGCTCTTCTTTGGCGCCGCCGTCTCGTGAAAATCCAAGTTACAGATTGGTGGTGCAGAAGCAATCGCCCAATCGAAGCTAATGAGCCTTGTGCCAAGAATCATGGCTTTTTCTTCTTCCCGATACAAACGGTCCACGAACGGATTAGTTTAGGACGCTGTTCAGAAATGGATGGATTGCTGGATCTCTGGATACATGAAATTTACAACGACGATTGCGTGCTCGGCTCCGACTTGGGATCCGTCGTCTACTTTCGTGACAATAGCGTCCGATGTTCAGCAGATTCCGGGTGGACGTCGCGTCCACCGGCACGACCGTGACGAGTGCTCCCGCGCGCGACAGTCCCGTCACGATGGGTTCAAGCATCCGCGCTACGGCGCCGCTCACCCGAGTTCGGATTGTATGTAAGCAGAATGTTCGGATGCATCCCGTCTTCCCACCGCCGTCCGCACCGCTTGGCAGACGTTTTTTCAGTATAGTATGCGATTCCGGGAAGGAAAAACTGCTCTGTCAGTCCGTTAAGGACAAAGCTGTATTTCCGCATTCACTCCGGCCCCTGCTCAGAAGATTCCCCTTCCAGCATACCAAGGCCGTCGATAAACCGCTGCCGGTATCGTATAATCAGCAGGTCCATCCAATACGTCAACAGACGGTCATCCATGTCGCTCCCTGTGCTCTCATATGAAATTCGCAGGTCGGTATACCGACCCGGCAGATTGAATTGTTCGCGCGAAACGATGCCGATTACGGCTCCGCGCTCTTTCGCTGCGTGCAAAAGTGTTTCCATTCTTCGTGATTCCCGTTCTGCCGTGATAAAAAATAGGATGAAGCTGTTGCTCCCCGCCTGCCGGAGATCTTCGAGAGAATCGGTCAGATTATCCGAAAACAGCGTGCACTTTCCGTGAACTGCAAGGTCATACTGGAATGCGTCGAATCCGAACGAAGCCGGGGATACAAGAATCAGCTGATTTGCTCGTGCAATCTCCCGCACGAACCGATCCAGCATTTCCGGCGGGATGCCCCGGGAAAAATTCTGCAGTTGGTTGCACAGCAGACCGGTATATCGTGAAATTATCCCCTCCTGAGGCTCCGTCTTCAAAAGCGGCATTTTTCTGTTATACTGCGGATAGTAATTCAGTGTTGCGGAAAGCACGCTTTTGAACTGGTGAAAATTTTCATATTCCAACCTACGCACAAACCGACTGATGGCCGTAGTGGAGGTATAGCATATGTACGCAAGTTCATAAATCGATATGTGAGGGATCTCATTCAAATGTGCGAGAAACTGTTTGGCGAGATTGCTGTTGGCACTCTCGCTTTTGTTATTGTATACACAGATCAGCTTTGTCAGGATGTCCATAATCCAACTCCTTTTGTTGCGGCAGGACGCAACAAATTTCGTGTGCAGAAACCACTTGCGAAATTTCTTCTTAGATTGCGCAGGGCGCGGATGAAAACAAACGGCACAGGGCGCATAATAAAGACATGGAAACTGTACAGCGGCCGCTTGCAGAAAGTAAATTAACAGGAAGGAGCGCAAACAAGGTGTTATTTGAGAAATACATTATTTGCGAAGATGGCTTCGGCAATCTCTACGATGAGAAGGGGGAGTGCACCGGCTTCCAGCTGAAAGTACGCCTGCCCTATTACCGCGGCGTCCGGTTGTCATTGATTGACGATCTGCGAATCACAGTGGACGGCAAAACATATCCGCGCAGCAGCATCACTGTGACGCTCGGCGTCGACACTTTCACGCTGGATCAGATGCTCACCATGTGGAACTACTACTGGAAGTTCGGCCAAATCGGTACGGTCACCGTGCACTGTACCAAGGACTTCGAACGCATGATCAGCTCAGATTGCAACAAGGTGGAAGTGGGTATCGATTTACGCATCGCGTATGCAGATTTCAACGTGAACACTTCAAAAATGGTAAGGAGGACCGTAAACCATGGCTAACATCCGCAGCGTTTCGCTTTACAGCTATCAGGAAGAATTCTTTTTTGGGCGGCTCACTCTAGAAGGAATGATTGCCGAAGCGGCAAAAACGGGCGCACGTGGCATCGAATTCCTAGCGGAGCAGTACGCACCGGACGAGTATGCTGATCCCTCCGACCTCTTTATCAACGAATGGAACGAGTGGATGGACAAGTACGGTGTTACCCCGTCCTGTCTCGATATCTTCGGCGATTTCAAAATGTTCTACAACCGTGACCTGACGAAAAAAGAACAGCTTGATTTTTTCGAAAGCAATTTCCGCTTTGCTAAAAAGCTCGGGTTCCCTGCCGTGCGCGCTATGATTGGAACTCCAGTGCGCTACATGCCGGAGATTCAGGCTCTCACAGAGAAGTATGGCGTCAAATTCGGGATTGAGATGCATGCCCCGTACAACTTCAGCACTCCGTATTTCCAGAAATATCTGGAATATGTGGAGAAATCGGGAAGCAAAATGCTCGGTATCGTACCCGATATGTCGATTTTCACCATTCATGTGCCTCGCGTGCAGATGAGCAAAATGTTGCGCAGCGGCGCGCAGCCGGCTGTTGTGGATGAAATCTGCCGCTGCTATGAAGAGGGTCTCTCGATCGATCAGGCAAATGTCCGCATCCAGGCAATGAGTGCCAACCAGTGGGACAACGCCGCTCTCAAAGCAGCCTATGCCAGCTGCAATGAGGATCCTCAGAAGCTCGTGCAGAACATCGATAAGATCATCCACATTCACGGCAAGGTTTATGAGATGACCGAAGACTGCCGCGAACCGAGCATGGCATATGATCAAGTGTTGCCGATGCTTCTGGAGCACGGATACTCCAACTTCATTTCCTCGGAATATGAGGGACAGCGTAACTATCACGATGAGGGCAGCGATGAAGCTCCGTACAACGAAGTAGAAGCCGTTCGCCGTCATCAGGTGATGATGAAGCGTCTTTTGGGTGAGTGATAATAGAAAGTGATTAGGAGGAAGCGCTCCGTTGCACAACGGGGCGTTTCCCGTATCCAGCGGAACGTGAGGAGGACTCATCATGCAAATCGCAGCGCTTTTTCGTCTAGACGGACGCACAGCCATTGTGACCGGCGGCGCCAGCCGGTTCGGCAGCCCCATTTCTCGGGCGCTGGCACAGGCGGGAGCCAATGTCATGATTGCCTCGCGCAGACTGCAGCCTTGCGAGGAACTGGCTCTGGAATTGAGAGAAGAGGGGCTGTCCGCTCATGCGCTGCAGGTAGACTTGGCCGACGACGATTCCATTCGCCAGCTGGCGCAGGCCTGTGCCGAAAAGTTCGGGGGAATTGACATTCTGGTCAATAACGCCGTGAGCCGGGAATTTGCCGATGAACTTGAGGAACTTGACCGGACCTCTGTAATGGCTTCCATGGAAGTTAACATTGCAGGGCAGATTTCCATGGTTCAAGCGGTTCTGCCCTATATGAAGCGCCGGGGCGGCGGAAGCATACTGTTCCTGTCTTCGGTCAACGCTCTAACAGCTCCCAAGTTTTCACTCATGACGGAACACCGGAAAAGCCCGGCTAACTACACAATGGAAAAGTGGGGGATCAACGGGCTGACAAAATGGCTGGCGGCGCGGTACGGAAAAGACAACATCCGGGTCAACAGCCTGTGTCCTGGGACATTCGATCCGGATATGTTCAAGCAGTCGGAAAATGCCGCCTACATCCGAAATGTTATGGAATACCGGCCAATCTCGCGTTTCATGTGCGCAGAGGAAGTCGCCGGGCCGGCGCTGTTTCTCGTCTCTGACGCGGCTTCCTATTGTACGGGAGTTCTGCTCGCCGTGGATGGAGGCTACTCTTTGTAACCCACACGTCTGCCCTTCCGGCAAAATTGTCCGCGCCCATTCCATGAGAATGGGCGCGTCTTTTTTCAAATAACGAACTGTTCTATATAATGCTTGGAAAGGCGCAGGCTTTCCAGCACTTTTTCGCGCGACCCCTCAAACGCCTTATCCTCCACCTCGATGCAGGTAAAGCCGTCATAGCCTATGTCGGTCAGCGCTGAAACATAGCGTCCCCAGTCCACATCGCCCAAGCCCGGCAGCTTAGGGCTCATAAAATCGAGCGGATAGGCCATCACTCCGACGTCCCGTAGCTTTTCTGGATACAATTTGATATCCTTGTAGTGCACATGGAAGATTCTACTGCGGAACTCGTACAGCGGGCGAATATAATCCACCATTTGCCAGACAAAATGGCTGGGATCATAATTGATTCCGAGATGGTCGCTCGGCAGAATCTTGAATACCTTCCGCCAGATGGCAGGCGTTGTCATCAAATTCTGCCCTCCGGGCCATTGGTCTGGGCCGAACAACATCGGACAATTTTCAATGGCGATCTTCACATCCAACTCCTCCGCCAGCTGTAGCAGCGGCTGCCAGACCTCTTTCACGGTTTCCAGGTTTTCCTCCACAGTCTTGGCCTGGTCTCGCCCGATGAATGTCGTAACCAGATTGATTCCGAGTTTTGCGCTGGCACGGATCACCGTCTTCAAATGTCCGATATTTGCGGCACGCTTATCCGGATTACCGTCCATCGTATTGGGATAAAATGCAAGCGCGGAAATTTCCACGCCTTTGCTGCGGCTGTAATCAAGCACATGATGGGCGTACTCCTCATCTTCCAAAACACGGCCGACGTCAATATGGCTCACGCCCGCGTACCGACGCTCCGCTTTCCCCGCCGGCCAACAGGCTACCTCTACACACGCATATCCCAGCCGCGCTGCGGTGTCAATCATTTCTTCAAAGCTCCATCCGTCCAGAATGGCGCTCACAAATCCGAGTTTCATCACAATTCACACTCTTTCCTGATTGGTTCATTCTTCAAAGTGGATTACGACATCGAGCTCTGCGGATCGGCGGGCCGCATCCATCACACGCATCACACGCAACGACTCCTCCGGCGCGACAATCAGATTCGCCTCCCCACGGATTGCTGTTGCAACATTGCGGTAAAAATCGCACACGTCATAGGCGGTCAGAGACACTTCTCCGATTTCCAGTGTGGCCGGATCGCGCGGAGCCAGGGTCTTGGTGATTCCTTTTCCCGCATCCACGGGACGGACGGTCGCACCGCCGGTCTGCTTCAGGCGCGTGAGACGGCTTTCGCTGCACCACAGATCCCGGATGGTCAGCGTACCACCCATACCCGCCACATACCAGCGCGGCAGAGCCTCCATGTTCCATGTGGCAACTTCCACGAGCGCTTCGATCCCGTTTTCAAATGACAGGAACAGTTTGACGCTGTCGTCGCATTCCCCGCCCAGTATATGCCCGAGCTTGCAGTAAATGCGGTTCAGGCGTCCGGGCACCATCCAGAGTAGCTGGTCGGTAAGATGGATTCCCCAGTCGAGCAGCATGCCTCCGCCGAATTCACGTTTTGTGCGCCAGTCACCGGGAATTCCCTGCGAACCCATAATGCGCGATTCGATCGTGAAGACCTTCCCGAGTGAATTTCCCTTTAGCACTTGCTTCACCGCCCGGAAATCGTCATCCCAGCGCCGGTTCTGATGAACAACAAAAACACGTCCGCTCTTCCGTGCAACAGCCAGTACGTCTTCCAGTTCCTCGGCGTTCAACATGGCCGGTTTTTCACAGATGACATGTTTTCCCGCCTGCAGTGCCTGTATGGAAAGCGGCCGGTGAAGATGGTTCGGCGTTGCGATCAGAACCACGTCAACATCCGGAGACGCGAGGAGTTCCTCGTATGAAGCAAACGGAGACAATCCGAGTTTCGCGGCATACTGCTGACGCTCCTCCCGGATATCATATATACCGGCCAGCCGAAACACGTCCGAAACACTCCCCAGCATCTTCGCGTGCTGGCTGCCCATTCCGCCGAAGCCAACGATAGCCAGACCCGGCGTTTTGCTGTATTGATTCATTTTTAAGCTTTCCCTTCGATTGAAGTTTCTGTCTTCGCATCAAAATCAAAAAGGCCAGACAGCGCGGGCCGAACGGCCGCACTGCCCGGCCGACAACCGGCTGTGATCAGAGCTTCACCATATTTCCGGTTCGCGCGGATTCATAGATTGCCTCCAGAATCTGCGTCACAACGTATGCCTGCTGGGGATAAACGACGAGGTCCCCTTTGCCCTCCAGCGCGTTCAGCCAAGTGATGCATTCCTGCTCTGCGCCTGGATAGGAAAAAATCAGGTCGGAAGACGAAACGGTATCCGTCTCAGTCACGTCCAGCTCTTCGATTGTCTGTCGGCCCGCCACGATTTTGTTGACGAGCAGCCGCCGGTCCGTTCCTGTGCCAGAGAAAGGATAGTCCATCTCCGCACCCGCCTTCGTGCCGTAGACCGTTGTCATTGCCTGCTTCTGATTGGTAGTGTTTAGGGCCCATGCGGACTCCAGAAATACGGTGGCGCCGTTTTCGAACTTTACAAATCCGAAAGCGGAATCTTCCACTTCAAACGTTTCCGGATTCCAGTGTTCATCCGTCCCCTGCTCATCACCCGCAAGAGAACGTCCCAGCTTATAATACGTGGAACCGACCACTGAAACTGGTTTATAGTTGTCCATGATCCATAGCGTGATGTCGAGGGAATGTGTGCCGATGTCAATCAGTGGTCCGCCGCCCTGTTCATATTTGTTGGTGAATACGCCCCAGTTGGGAATTCCGCGGCGGCGCAGCGCATGGGCTTTTGCCATGTATATCTCACCGAGTTCACCGGTCTCCGCCAGTTTTTTCAGAGCCATAGTGTCTTTGCGGTAGCGGTTCTGGTAGCCGATGGTCAGTAGCTTGCCCGAGCGTTTCTGAGCCTCCACCATGCGTCGAGCACCAGCAGAATCAATGGCCATTGGCTTTTCGCACATTACATTACGTCCCGCTTCCAGCGCGTCAACGGTAATATCTGCGTGTGACCGGTTCGGCGTGCATACATGTACGGCATCTAAATCAAGGTTGAGCAACTGGTGGTAATCCGTGAACACCTGCGCGTTCGGCGTACCGAATTTGGCACGCGCACGCTCCGCCTTTTCCGCAACGAGATCACAGAAGGCCACGATCTCAACGCGGTCGGGGAACTTGGCCAGATTCGGCATATGTTTAGTGTTGGCAATGTTTCCGCATCCGATGATGCCGATTTGAAGCTTTCCGTTTTTCATATAGATCCCTTCTCTCTGTCTGAATTGATTCGTACAGTTTACACAAGAAGAGATGGCGCTCTATCCTGGTTTTTATTATAATTTTATAACTCCGTTCAAAAAAGCGATAAAAATTACAGATTGCTTCTATTGGAAAATTTTTGCACTTTTTCCTGACGGCCAGGTATGTCACAATGATATTGAACTAAGGATACAGTAGTCTGACTGAGGAGGTATCTCGCATGCGAACAAATGAAACTGTGCGCTCTCGTACATTGTACCATGCAACCCTTCGGAAAATGCTGGCCCTCGGATGTGCCGCTCTCCTTTTGCTGGGCAGCATGCTCGGTTCGGTGGTGTTCATGCTAACCTACCACAGCAGCCGTCAATCGGCCAGAACCGCCGTAGAAAACGCCGCAGAAAACATGAATCTCTGGGTTGCAAGCATTAACAATATCTCCAGCATGATTGCCTACGGAAACGTGGCGCAGCATGCTCTGGAAAATTACTGGCACAGCGGAGGAACCGCTGACGTGGAGAACATGCACACACTGTTTGCGAGCGCCGGACAATACATCCGCGTAATCGACAATTTTATTCTTCTGGACAACCACTGCTCCTATTACAACAGCATGTTCGTTGTTCCGTCGCAGGAGTGCCGCCAGTTGACAGATTTTGTCCTGAGTCTTCCCGCCGAGCAAAAAAACGGCCGCGCATTCTGGTACATTCTACCGGACGGTAAGGTCGTTCTGGTGAGGTCAATCTACTCGCTCAATGCAACCATGCACACTCTCGGATACTTACTGATTACAATGGACCTCCAACAGCTGTACGCTATTGCACGACAATATGCTTTTCACGACAGCTCTCGCCTGTACCTGCTCGACAGTGACGGTTCGCTTCTCTATGGTCCAAGCGGCACCGATGACGTTCCGCCGGAAGGACTTCTGGATGAGACCGATGCTAAATTTATAACTATCGACGGAAATTCCGTTCTTGCCGCCCACAGCAGAGTACTGGACAACAGCTGGATTCTTATAGAACTAACTCCACAGAACTTGGTGTTTGCAGGCGTATTCCAGCTGCTTGGATGGAGTATCCTGCTCTTTTGTCTCGCAATGGCATTGTTCATGCTGGTGATACTGTACATTTCCCGCTCTCTCACAGCTCCCTTTCAAAAAATGGGTCAGGCTATGGAGCAGATTGAAAAAGGCGATTTTGCAATTCCCAAAATCTGTGGTGTGGGAATTCTGGAGATTGATCAGCTTTTACACCGCTTCGGCCAAATGGCCGAACGGCTGGACCAGACGATTGAAGAAGTCTACCGTTCACGTCTTCGTGAAAAAGAACTTGCGTTGAGTGCACAACAGTCGGAGATTGAAATGCTCCAGCAGCAGATCAACCCGCATTTTCTGTATAATACGCTCGACAGCATCAACTGGATGGCCTCGTTTGGCGCCACGGAGGAAGTTTCACGTATGATCGTAGCGCTCAGTGACTTTTTCCATTTTACAGTGAGCGAGCACTCTATTTTCACGACAGTCGGACAGGAAGTGGCATTTGCAAAAAACTATGTGTACCTGCAGCAGTGCCGCTTCGGAATGGCGCTTCAGGTTCACTTTGATGTAAATCCCGACACAGAAAACAATCTAACCCTGCGTCTTCTGCTGCAGCCTCTGATTGAAAACGCAATCGTACACGGCGTGATGAGCAGTACATCCGGCGGCACGGTGCGTATCTGGATTGCGCGCGAACATGGACAGCTTCATCTTCACGTCGAGGACAACGGCGCAGGGATGGATGACGAAACGCTGAATCAATTGCGCACGACGGGCGGTGCCCGCAGTATCGGGCTTCCGAACATCATGCGCCGGCTTGAACTGGTATATGGCGGACACCATACATTTTCGATTGACAGTACACCAGGGCAAGGAACACAGGTAGACATTATCTTTCCGGCTGTCCGCACGCAGGAAGAATTGCGCGAACTGACTAATTTCGCTGGAGGTAATAATAGAATTTAGATATATTTTCGCTTAAAAATTGAAATATTTTGTACATTTCAAAAAAAGTTGCTGCTGTTGCTTTCCTCGGTGGTATGCTACGCTAAAGTTACAGTTTAGCAGGTGGCGCTCTAAACGGGTTCGTAACAATCTTGACAATCTTGGCACTGGAAAGGAGAAAATTATGAAAAAGCGAGTATGCGCACTCTTATTGGTCACTGTTATGCTCCTGTCGCTGGCAGCATGCGGTGGCTCCGCTTCGAGCGGGATCCAGACAAGCAGCGGCTCTGCATCGAACAAATCCGATTCAGAAGAACCTGTGACGATCACATACTATACGTGGGAAACGGCAGAGGAAAATAATCCCGTCTGGCAGGAAATCGAGGACAAACTCAATATTCGCGTTGAGGTCTGTATCCTGCCCGATACCGGCGGTACAGACAAAGAGAGCGCGCTAGACATCGTCGCCATGAGCGGCAGTGAAATGGACTTCCGGATCATCACCGAAACGTCGCCTGCTCAGCGTATTGAAAACGGATTTGCATACAATCTTGATGAACTGATTGACAGGTTTGATGTGGACATGGAAGGTCTGTTCGGAAAGTACGCCGAATTCGTCCAGTACGACGGTTCGTACTACGGCATTCCCTGCCGCGCCAACGTCAAATACTGGTTCTACAACAAGGATATCTTTGATGAGCTGGGGTTGGAATATCCCCAAGACGGATGGACTTGGGACGAATACTTCGCGCTGGCGGACCAGATTACAGAAATGAGCGATTACTACGGCACATCGACCAATGCTCACACCGGCATGTGGAGCTACAACGGCCTGATGCAGGGTGGCCAGACTTTCGATGAGGACGGCAATTTCATCATGTACGACGACCCGTACCTGCTTGACGCGATGTATCAGTACAAGCGCATGGATGACGAAGGCGTGAAGCCGTCCTTTGTGAGTATGCGTTCCCGCAACTCCTATATCAGCACGGAATTCCTGTCCGGTAATTGTGCAATGGCCGAAGGCTTCCCCTACATCCTGCGCGATATGCGCTTGCCCGACCAGTTCCCCTTCGACTTCGAAGTCGGCGTTGTAACTCCGCCAGTCAACGAGCCGGGTGACACTTGCTATACTTGTGGCGGCGTTCAGTTCCTTGCCATCAATCCAGGTTCCGAGCATAAAGAAGAAGCCTTCCAAGCAATGGTCTATTACATGGAACACGGCGCGGAATACATGGTTAACCTGTCTGTTCCCCCGGTCGCCGAAGCGAGCGACGAGCTAATCGAAGCATTCGTTGAAGGTACTCCCGTATCCGTGGAAGACGGCGCCAAATTCTTCGATACGAATGTGCAGTTCGTCAAGTCGAACCCATATGAGGATTATCCGAACGGTGTGGACTATCAGTCGATTATGAACGAAGAGGCCGAGGTCTACTTCACCAACGGACAGGACTTTGACACCTCTGTGGAGAATATCCGCACGCGCTCTGAGGAGCTCGTGGCTTCGGCTGCCGCCGAATAATGTGCGCAGCTTGCCGGGCCGGCGCTTCCAGTGCGGCCCGGCAAGCTTTTTCGCATAAATCCGGCAAATGATTAAAAGGATGGAGACAGCATATGAACCAGAATGCGGTATGCGCCCCGGCGGCGGGCTCCCGGAACACGCAAAAAAAACGCTTCACACTGAAAATGCGCACACGTGAAGCGCTCACCGGTTATCTTTTCATCAGCGTCAATCTAATCGGCACATTGATTTTTGTTGTGCTGCCGCTGTTTATGACTGTTGTGCTCAGCTTTTCGGAATGGGATTACACCAAAGGTCTGGCCGGAATGGAATTTGTCGGCTTGGAACACTATGCCCGTATGGTGAGCGACCCGAAAATCAGCACTTCCCTGTGGAACAATCTTTATTTTTCCTTCCTGCAAATTCCTGTAACCATCGTGCTGGCGCTCTTGCTCGCGTCCCTGCTGAACAAAATCGCGTTCTGCAAAAAATTTCTGCGAACAGTATATTTTATTCCATTTATCACTTCTTGGGTTTCCGTATCCATCGTATTCAAAGCGCTGTTCAATCCAGAAGGCGGCCCCGTAAACAGCCTTTTGATGGCGCTGGGAATCTCGAATCCTCCCGGATGGTTCATGGACATTCATTGGTCAATGACGAGCATCGTCATCCTGACGGTATGGCATACTGTGGGATACTATATGGTCATCCTGCTGGCCGGGCTCCAGAACATCAACACCGAGCTGTATGAAGCGGCTGCGATTGACGGGGCAAACGCGCGTCAGCGTTATTTTCGCATTACACTTCCTATGCTTACGCCGTCGTTGTTCTTTATCATGATCATGTCAATGATCAACTCGCTGAAGGTGTTTGATCAGGTTTCCGTTGCCACACAGGGCGGACCTGGAACATCGTCCTTCGTTCTGGTCTATGCCATTTACGATTACGCCTTCAACCGATTTGAAATGGGTTATGCTTCTGCCATCGCATGGGTACTGTTTATCATCATCTTGATTTTTACCCTTGTGCAGTGGAAACTCCAAAACAAATGGGTCAACTATGATATGTAAGGGAGGATTGGAGATGGATGCAAAAAAGAATCGCCATTTCGAGCGCATACTGGGAAAGACAGTTGTCACGGTCGTGCTGATAATCTGCGGAATCAGCTGCCTGCTTCCTTTGGCATGGATGATCTCCACGTCGTTCAAGCCTGAGCTGGACGTTTTTGAATACCCGATCCGCTGGATTCCCAAACGCTGGAACTTCAACACGTACAAGACGGTTTTTACCGACGATTTGTTTCCCATCTATTTTTTGAACTCGGCTAAGGTGACGTTCTTCTCCGTTGTGGGCAATGTGTTTTTTTCGGCTTTAGCGGGATATGCTTTTGCGCGCCTGCGCTTTAAAGGGCGCAACGTTCTCTTTATCATTTATCTTGCCACGATGATGGTTCCGAACCAAGTTCTTCTGGTTCCGAAATATCTTTTGTTTCAGACACTACATATGTCCAATACCCATTATGCGCTGATTCTTCCTGCCATGTTCGAAGTTTTCAGCGTGTTCCTGATGCGTCAGGCATTTATGTCGGTACCGCGGTCGCTGTCCGAGGCCGCCATCATCGATGGAGCCAGTCAGTTCCGCGTATTTGGTCAGATCATTCTTCCGCAGATCAAGCCTACTTTGCTGACTGTCACGCTCCTGCAATTCACCAGCAGCTGGAATGATTATATCAATCCCAAGACATACTTGAGCCGCGACTTCATGTACACCATTCCCGTCGGACTCCAGAAATTCCAGATGAGCAACGGCTCCAGTTACTCCACCATCATGGCAGGTACGGCGGTATCGCTGATTCCGATTATTATTCTGTTCATTTTTACTCAGAAATACTTTGTAGAAAGCTTTGCTTCCAGCGGCGTAAAAGGCTGACCGGAAAGCGCTAGAGGTACAACATGGAAGATACAGCAATGCGGTCGGGCTCTTACCCACTAATCGACGACGGACTGTACAAGGTGCTCTTGGTGGACGACGAGGAAGTCGTGCGCCATGGGCTACGCTATATGCTGGACTGGAAGACGCTCGGTTTTCGCATTGCCAACGACGTCGGGAGCACGGCAGAAGCTTTGCATCTGCTGGAGAGCAACCATTATGATGTGCTCCTGACAGACATCCAGATGCCTGGACGGAACGGACTGGAACTGATTGCAAAGATTCGCAAGTGCAGCCCGGGAACTAAAATTGTCGTTCTCAGCGGTTACGATTCCTTTGAATACGCGGTTACCGCGATGCGTCACGGCGTGGAGGACTATCTGCTCAAGCCGTTTTCCCGCGAGCGTGCACAGCTCGTTTTTTCCAAACTCGCGGACAAACTTACGCAGGAAAAGCAGCAGCAAACCCAGCATAGCGCAAGTGCACAGCTGGCGGTAAGCCATTTTCTGTATCATCTTGTCCAAAATGATTACCATTCCACAGAGCGTATCATGGATCTTGAGAATGCACTTGGACTGGTGTTTCCTCTGCGGATGATACTCGTGAATTTCTGTTTCAAAAACTATGCGGAGTACATTGCCTCTCACTGGAACGGAAACAGCCACGCGCTGTTCTCCTGCGTTTACAAAACTATGAAAGAGGCGCTGTCCGCTGATTTCGATATGATCTCCTGCCAGATCGGAAACAACTGCATCTTCGTCGTGCCGCAGATGGAACAGCAGCAAGCGGAGGAACTTCTTGCACAGCAGGCTGACACACTGCTTCATGAATGCGCCATTGGCGTCAGCGAATCGGTGGAAAATATCTGGGAGCTCTCCATCGCCTACTGTCAGACGATTGAGGCACTGAACCAGGCGCAGCGCACAGTGAATTTCTATTCGGGCAGCGTACCATCGGCTTACACGCTCAACAGCCGCCTCTTGGCATGCCAGAATGGGATTCTGCATTGTCTGGAGTGCGGACGTGCAGAACAGCTGCCTGAACTGACGCAAAAGGTGTTCGAGATTCTTCGCAATCAGAGTGTCAATTACATTTACAACTGGTGTCTGAATTCCATTCATACAGCCATCGAATATTTCGATATCGAAAAAGAAAAAACGGGCCGTATCAACTATCACCTATTTCTTGATTCGACTGTGCATGACGACCTGATCACTATGCTGCGGACATTTTATGAAGAACAGCTGAAGGAGATTCTGCGCATCCTGCAGCGTTTGGCGAACAATCCGAATAAGCAGATGATTGAAAAAGCTTGTGCGATTATCTACCACCAGTATGCGGAAAGCAGTTTTTCTCTCAACGCAGTTGCTGATGAGATCAACATCAGCTACGGATACCTGTGTACGATTTTCAAACAGGTAACAGGAGAAAAGTTCATGGACTATTTACTGAGAGTCCGCATGCAGAACGCCAAACGTCTGCTGCTGGAAGGCGGTCACAAAATTTATGAGATTGCACAGCAGACAGGCTACAACAGCGCACGGTACTTTACGCTGACATTCCGCAAATACTATGGGATGACACCCAGCGAATACACCAAAAAGTACGGAGGGAAGAATGAAAAAATATAAACTATCGATCTTAGCAGTTCATTCGCTGGGAATCGTGGGATTTGTACTGATGTCGCCTGTGCTCCCGGATGTACAGGCCGAATACCCGAACGCCGGTTCTGTCGCTGTGCAGATGCTGGTCACGCTGCCCGCGATTTGTTCACTTGTGGTCGGACAGATTTCCGGCTGGATGAGCAACTTTGCCGAAAAGCGTCATCTGATTCTGATAGGCCTTATTCTCTTCGGAGCCGGCGGACTCGGCGGATATGCTGCTGCGGAATTCTGGCAGCTATTTTTATGCCGTGCCCTAGTGGGGGTCGGGATGGGACTGTTCTATCCGGTCAACCTGAGTCTTGTCTCCGATTTGTTCGATGGACAGGAGCGCACTGCAATGATCGGCTGTACGATGGCTGCCAACTACTTCGGCGGTGCAATCGGAACGGTCGTGGCCGGTCTTCTGGCCGCTTTCAGCTGGCGCAGCGTCTTCCTGGTCAATCTGTATGTCGTTCTGGTTCTCGGGGTGTGCGTATTCTTTCTTCCCAGCCACAAAAACAACGTCCAGAAAGCCGGGCGGCGCTACCAGCTTCTGCCTTGGCGCGTATATCTTCTTGCCGCGTTCGCAATGGCACAGATGCTTGTATTCTATTCCTGCGTGACCAACTTCGCAACATGTACGCAGGAACTCGGACAGACGCAGGCTGTAGTTGCAAGCATCGGGGTAGCCGCATTATACATCGGTTGCTTTCTGACCGGAATGATTCTCGTCAGGCTTCAGACGGCCATGGGCGCATGGCTTGTCCCGGCAGCCGTAGCGACCATGGGACTCGGATTCCTTGGTCTTGCCAAGGCGGATCATCTTCTCGTGCTGTATGCTGGAATCTTTCTGGTGGGGCTCGGCGACGGCATCATTATTCCGTCCATCATGGCCCGAACAGCAGAAGTTTGCCCTGTGATATACAGCGGGCAAGCAATGGCCACTGTCAATATCGGCACGTCCATGGGACAGTTCGCCTCACCGCTCTTTTTTGCAGGAGTCAAACTGGTTCTGCAGTCGGATACGGCACAATCCGGATTTGAGGGCGTGTGCATTCTGCTGATTGCTTTGGCGGTCGTTCTGATTGTGCGGACAGCCGCCGGATCAGCAAGACGCCGGCAGGGATGTCGGCAGGGATGAAAGGAGCCGGAAACATGCAAACCATGCAGCAATATATCACGGAAATGGGGCTGGAATACTCTCAGAAGCAATTCGATGCGTGCCTTACAGCATTTGTCTCGGAGATGGAGCGCGGTTTGGCGGGTGACGCCAGCTCTTTGAAAATGATACCGGCCTATCTGGACGCACAGGCTCCGCCGTCTGACGGCGGACCGGTCATCGCCATCGATATGGGCGGGACCAATCTTCGCATCGCATTGATCGAATGGAAGAATGGCCGGATGCATTTTCTGGACCGTCGGCAGTATCCCATGCCAGGGACACAAGGTAATTTGGAGCGCAGCGAATTTTTCGAACAGATTGCAGAGTATCTTCTTCCGATAGCGGATCAAAGTGCTCGCATCGGCCTGTGTTTTTCCTTTCCGTGCGAGATTCTTCCTACGCTGGAAGGGAAAGTGCTCAATTTCAACAAAGAAGTCTCCATACGCAACGCATCGGGGGCGCTGCTCGGTCAAGAAATCGACGCAGCTTTGCAGAGATCCGGTTGCCGCGTCCGCCATAGAACCTGCGTCATCAATGACACGGTCGCTACACTTCTGGGCGCAAGAGCCCAAGCTGTACGGGATTATGCTGGATACATCGGCTTTATTCTGGGGACCGGCACAAACTCATGCTACCGCGAAAAAAATACCCGTATCCCAAAATCGGAATTTCTCCGAAAAAAAAAGGGATACAGTCTCGTCAATCTGGAATCGGGCGGCTTTGCTGGTCTTGCGCTCAATAGGGTAGACCAAGCATTTGACGCACACACGGCCGCTCCAGGGACACAGCTGTTTGAAAAGATGATCTCCGGAGCCTATCAGGGAGCTCTGGCTCTCGCTTATCTTCAGGATGCGGCACGACATGGACTTCTAGGTCAGGCTACTGCCGGCCGACTGCCCGCACTGTCTGTTCTTCAGCCGCAGCAGGTGGACGCATTCTGTCTGGATCCATGCGGAGACAACGTTTTGTCTCAAATGCTGCCGGACACGCAGAGCCGTGAATCCGCTATACTTCTGCTGAACGGTTTGTTTGACCGGGCGTCCATGCTGACCGTGTGCAACTGGGCCGCAGTTCTGAAAAAGATGGCGGCAGACGGAAAATCCAATCTGCCCTACTGTATTTCAGCCGAAGGTTCCACGTTTTACAAATGCCGACCTCTGCACACGCGGATTCTCTCCTGCGCAGAATCGCAGCTGAATCAACGGCTTGGACTTGCCGTGGAGATCATCCGAGCCGAAGAGAGCACTCTGATGGGCAGCGCTCTGGCGGCTCTGTGGGGCTGAAATTCCCCTTCCTTTTTTGAGAAGAAAGGAGACCTCAATGAATCTTTTGTTTCTGGGCGGAACGGGGAACATCAGTTCAAGCGTCACCCAGCTCTGTCTTAGTCGAGGCGACGAGGTGTGGATCGTGACACGAGGCAAGAACGTCCTGCCACAAAGCGGCCGGATTCACTCCATTGTCTGCGATGTGAACGATCCCGACGCACTGCTGCAGGTACTGCATGGAAAAACATTCGACGCTGCAATTGATTTTATCTGTTTTACCTCTCAACAGGCAAAAGAGCACACGGAAGCCCTGCGCGGAAAAGTCGCTCACTTTATTTTCATCAGTTCCTGTACCGTCTATCAGAAGCCATGTTTGAGTCTGCCGATTACGGAGGATACCCCGCTGAAAAATCCGTTCAGCTCCTATGCCCGCGGAAAAATCGCCTGCGAGCTTTATTTCCAGCAGGAATACCGGGAGCATGATTTTCCTGTGACGATCGTACGGCCGTCACACACATACGGAGAAACGAAACTTGTTGTCGGGCCCACAATGGGTTGGCAAGTCTCACATTGGACGCTGGTGGATCGTGTCCTTCGCGGAAAACCTGTGGTGGTACACGATACCGGTCGAAGCCGGTGGACAGTGACACACAGCGATGACGTCGCGGTCGGAATTGTCGGCCTCCTGGGAAACCAGGCCGCAGTCGGGAACTCTTTTCATATCACCGGCGAAGTCTCTTATACCTGGAATGAGATCATGCAGACATATGGCTTTCTTCTCGGCCGTGAGGTAAAAATCGCCGCGATTCCATCGCAGATGCTCATTCGTGTCAACGAAGAACTCCGTGCAAAACTGTACGGCGATATGGCGGAAAACGCCATATTCTGCAATCGGAAAATTAAACAATTCGTCCCGGAATATGCACCATCCATCTCTCTACACGAAGGCCTTGCACGCTCGCTGAACTGGTACTGGGCACATCCGAAGCATCAGATTGCTGACGAAGAATACAACCGGTGGTTGGACGCACTGATTTCAGAATGGAGCACCTATCTGTATGCATAACCGTCAGTGCCAAAAAAGGAAGAAGGACAGTTGTTTCAAAAATGCGCGAGTCGCGGCATAAAGCTGCGGCCTGCGCGTCCGTTTGTTTTCTTATTTGCGACACATGTGACTGTCGCAAAGTAACCGCCCAATAACCCGGTGTCCTTGATAAAAAAGGAGGGGTCGAAAAAGATAAGATTCGGCAATTTCCTTGTTCAAATCTATCCTGTATATACTCGCCCCAGAGTAACAGGGCATCCATATTCTCGGGGTGCTGGCGAACATCCCATTCCGGCAGCATCTCCAGTAGCACGCGCAGATAATCTTTGACTGAAAGATTGTTGGCCTTGGCCGTCTCCACAATACTGTAAATAACCGCGCTGGCCTTTGCGCCTTCCGCGATGTCCCAGAACAGCCAGTTCTTTCGCCCCGCTGTGAAGAGGTGAATCGCATTTTCGGCAAAGTTGTTGGGAATCTGACACTGCGAATCTTTTAAGTGATTCTCCATATACGGACGCTATTTCAGAGCATATTCCACAGCAGTTTTCAGTTTGCTGGCCAAGGGCTGCTCTGCCAGCTTTTCAAGCCAGCACCCAAAATCCCTGAGCATGGGTATTTCCACCTCAAGGCATACCCGCTGTCGCTCTTTTGACGGCAACAGTTCTATTTTCTTTTCTGCCTCGAGCAACTGGTCGCAGTAGGCCCTGCCAACTTGGGCCGAATTGGGAGGCCTCACAAAATTGGTGAATGCCGACGCATGGCACCCACAAACTTTCTGCGTAGATGCGCCCACCATCTGCCCCGGGCAATGCTCTCCACCTTGTCGCACCCGGCATAGCCGTCCGTGTGCAGGTACCAGGCGAACCCTTCCAGAAACTTCCTGGGGGATTCTCCGCTGCACCCCGACTGGTACTCAAACAGGACAACTGACGACGGTCTTGCGGATTCCCTTCGGCACCTGCATCAGCGTTTCGTCTGCGTGAAGAATCTCCCGTGTAAAAGAAGTTCGTCTTACGAGGGTAGTAAATGAGTTCTGGAATATCCTTGCTTGTGTTTCCATCTGAACACGTCCATCTGCTTGAGATTTTTGAAGCAATCCCTAAAATCTCATCTGCTTCTGGTGACTATTATCTCACAGGACGGGACAAGGGCACTCACTCGTTGGGCGCTTACGTCAAAAAAGCAGTAATACCCAGAAACACCGTGAGCTGCAACTCACGGTGTTTTTGGGTTTCCAGGCGGCTTGTGTCCTTTCTGGAATCTTCTGAGCAGATAAGCCGTTTTGGCGCGGCTTTTAAAAAACCGCCTCCGAAGAGACGGTTTTTGGTGCACCAACAGGGACTCGAACCCGGGACCCGCTGATTAAGAGTCAGCTGCTCTACCAACTGAGCTATTGGTGCTCATATAACTTTGTAATCGCCAGGGACTTCTCTGAGCAAATTTGCCCAATCTATTGCACTCTTAAACTCCAAATTTTGGCTTTGTACTGCGATTTTTAGAGAAGTCTTAGTGTGTTACAGTAGCTCTACCAACTGAGCTAGAGGTGCATATGAGGATTTTTCGCGATATAGCGTCAAATCCTATTTGTGTGTCGCACATTACTCTTGGTCATACAACTTAACAGTTGCTCTACCAACTGAGCTATTGGTGCTCATATAACTTTGTAATCGCCAGGGGACTTCTCTGAGCAAATTTGCCCAATCTATTGCACTCTTAAACTCCAAATTTTGGCTTTGTACTGCGGTTTTTAGAGAAGTCTTAGTGTGTTACAGTAGCTCTACCAACTGAGCTATTGGTGCTCATATAACTTTGTAATCGCCAGGGACTTCTCTGAGCAAATTTGCCCAATCTATTGCACTCTTAAACTCCAAATTTTGGCTTTGTACTGCGATTTTTAGAGAAGTCTTAGTGTGTTACAGTAGCTCTACCAACTGAGCTAAAAGTGC
>ERZ1036455.86-NODE-86-length-52733-cov-18.720263_pt1 | contig 52733 bp, 43 predicted proteins | sample MGYA00514228_ERZ1036455 | MGnify/ENA primary metagenome ERZ1036455 (study PRJEB33795, sample SAMN09464920) | human gut metagenome | host: Homo sapiens | place: USA: Stanford, California | collected 2016-07 | study: EMG produced TPA metagenomics assembly of the... | reverse complement strand
TGCTTTGCAACTGCTGCTAAATAGAAATTTGACTATTTGTGCGGTGTTTCCCTAAATCTCCAGAAGGGACGCAAAAAATCATTTTTACCACTTTTTCTCACCATGATTCTGCCCATTATCCTTTTACTGCTTTTGGAGTCTTATCTGGATATTGGTTGGATCGGGATTGCCCTTTATGCCGGTATTGCAGTTTTTCTATTTGGAGTTGCATGGACTCCACAACTGTTAAATCAGTGGATCGCCCGCCGACTTTTGCAAGATGAACCGATGAGCGGCAAGCAACAAGTACAGATTATTGAGTGGATTCATTTTCATCCGCTGAAAAAGCTGTTGATTTTCGGACTGTGGGGCTTTGGCGTCGTGCTGGTTCTGCGTGGCATTTGGGTAACGGCAACCGGAAAAATCGAAATGGACGGAGAGCTTTTCCTGTTTTTACTGGGTACAGCAGTTCTGGTTGCAGCGCTGTTTCAGAAAATGAAACGCTATATCTGCACGCCTTACCGGAACATACCGGTACTGAATCAGATTCTCAGCAAAAAACAGTTGGAGCAGCTGTTGGATGGAGAACACTTTGAACCAATAGAATTTGAAGATGAGGGCATGGAAAAATATCTGGAAATTTACCGAAGCCAAAACTTTATGCTGATTGGCGGGAAGCTGCTCTCAAAAAAGCTCGCTTTATGGGTCACAATGAATCGGTCAGGAAACGATGCGTCCTTGAAGGTACTTTACCTAAACGGCATGACGGCCAAAGCGAAAGTAGATCTGGATATTCGAGGGGACCGGTACAAGGAGTTTACTGCTGTGCTAAAAGAATTGATTGGATATGAAGGCACTCTTAAACTGGATGAAAAAGAAGAACAGCTGGCACAGAAATTTGCGTCCTTTTTCCCAGAGCAAACTTCCGAACAAGATCGTGTCGCTGCTTTTCTTTCTCAGGATGTGACGCTGATCCGGCAGGATTACATTCAGACCTTCTCTCCGCCGCCAGATCCCCGAAAGAAAAAACGGAGTAGACGGGAACGGGAATAAAAGATTTTCTTCATTTTTCAATGGAGAAAGGCTTATGAAAATAAAGAGAATATAACTTGGAGGTTACCTATGAACTATAATATGAATATGATTAAATACCGCAAAAATGTTTTTTTTTAGAATTGCAGCAGCTATTCTGGTTATCTGTTTTACACTATTTGGGCTTACCGCTTGCGCCGGTACTACTGACAGCAAAGATAATAACGATGATAATGCACTACTACAAGGAACATGGGAAATAGATACCGGCTCTGGTGCTGGTTATAAATTTGTTGACGATAAGTTTATGTGGTTAAAATCCATCGAGAATGTTAACGATAACTACTGGTACGGAGATGTTGAGTATTATAACGGTGCTGAAGCAATGGATATAGCAGGACTAACAGAGGAGGAACTTCAAAGCAGCCTGCCAGGCCTTAAACCCGAAAACATTTTTGTAACAAAATTAGATCCCGAAAAAATCATTACTGATGGTGAGGATAAAACTGCTACCAATATGAACGACCAAACCTTATGGACTCGCTTATGGCTTATTGAAGAAAATGAGGACAATGTTGTTGCGGTAGTGGTTGATTTAGAAACTTTTAGTATGGAAAGCTACACTAAAGTTGAGCAAAAACCAGAAAATGGCATTTGAGGCGGTAAATGTTATGTCTGAAATACAAATTGCGTGGTTGGAATTGATAACAGTCGGAGGCCTTGGTGTAATATTAGTTTTATCTAGTGTTATTATCAATATTATCGCAAAAAGGCAAAAGCAGCTGTGTACAAAACAGACAGATGGCACCGTAGTACAATATGGACTTCCGGGAAAAGGAATAATGTATCCAATCGTGGAATATTTTGTGGATGGAACCTGTTACAAAACAAAGAAAAAATTTCGCGGAGTATTAACAAAACGAATCTCTGGATTACCTTTAAATATACAGTCAAATGCATTTGAAGATGAAAAAGGCTGGCTACATGTAAAAATTGGACCTATTGCAAATTTGCATCTGCTTGCAGAACAGTTGTGGCCTATCGGAAGTAAGATGACAGTTTATTATAATCCAAATAATCCTAAAAAGTGTTATGTAGACAGACCAATCCCAGAGAGCGTTATCTCCATGATATTCGTATTAACAGGAATGTTAATAACAATTATAGGTGTATTGGTATTCTTTTTAATACAGTAATAATTTACAGAAGTTAAATAGATAACTTCCAGTTTGTAGAACTAGCAAACCAACCAAAATTAAATCTTCACAGCTTTACTAATCAGGAGATCCGAAAAGGTCCCCTGATTTTTTGCATCCTAAATTAAATGTATCACAGCTAAAACATCGAAAATAAAATAGGCGATATAAAGATGGGGTCCTTTGAGGAATTCACCCTTTACGATTAAATCCATTTTACTACAAGGGAAAACCTTTTTCCACCGAAAAATACTATCTTCTTTTCCTTTACTTCGCTTTGACAATGGGGATGAATGCAACATTGTAAGAACTATCTGGATGCTGTACTTCGCACAAGACACTCCACAAATATATCCCCCTCATCTGGAATCTGTTTATCTTATATCGTTGCTTTTATGGTATGGCATATCTCTTGACTTTCCCGTCCTGTTCTCTGACGGTAGCTTTGCATAATGGCATCTAGCAGTTTGCATCTGCACCTGATACATTTTTCTCCGCAAAATAAATTTTCGCGTGGTACAGCTCATATTCTCGTCTGAACATTTCTGGCTGTTCACCCCCCCTTTAGCAAAGCTCTTACCTCCCATCTGCCACGGTAACCAAAACCCTTTTCGCGCTGCTCTTTGATACAATGCCTGTGACAGGCTTTTTACATAGAGCACATAGCCCACATCGCACTGTGTATAAATCAGAACAGCGCCGTATAATATTCGTGGCTTATTTTCCCTACATCCTATACCAGTGAATAATGAAAGCAAAATCTGCGCTGAAGTATTCAATTACAAAGGATACGATCATAGTTAAAGACTCGTTCAAAAGGATACCTTGCCGAGCATGCAAACCAGCTCGTGATTAAAACGCAAAAGAGGCCCGTTCTGCACACAGCTAGCGCGGGAGCGAGTTCCTTTTTTGCTCCAGATATTTCAGTGTACATGACAGACCGGACAGTATTGGCTATTGTAACGCTTTTGGCCTTATGTTAATGTTAATACAGCGATGAGTACCTGTAAAATTGGAGGGCTGTTTTATGAAAACCATGGTTCTTTTGGTTCAAGATGATTATGAAATCGGTATTCTTGCCGAAGACAAGGATACTGAAAAACTCTCTTTGGCTGTGGACACCGTTTCAACTACAGCGCTCCCGCTGGAGAGCTGGGCCAAACTATTTGAACTTAGTCATGCCAACGTGTGTGTAAATGGGAACAAGGCCTGCGCTGAAGTTGAGGAACTGACCGCTATTTTGATAAAGAAAGGGCTTTACATGTCAATCGAAAAATTCTTGTGCACTGTCGAAGAGACTGGAGCTACCCCTTTTCCTCCCTCGCATACCACAACTAAGCTGTAAAGCGTTACCGCCGACTTTCACAGATAGCGCTTTGAAAATCATCGTGACCGAAAGTGTAGATGGCGCGGCTAAAATTTTTGCGATATAATAAAATTGTATTTTAGGTGAAAGCAGTTCGAGGTGAAAGTTCGGCGGCGCCATCCCTGGCCGCCTTGTTGCGTCAAACATATAAATCTTAACTGAACACTTTAAAATACATCAGGAAACCACAATGCCTTTGATTGGGTATTGTGGTTTTTTGTTTATCTGAACTTAAAGGAGGAATGCGATTGTCCCAACCATGCCTGTATCCTGTAGCCTGTGAAAGTAAAGATTTTGCTCTGACTGGCTATGCTGACACGATAATCTGTGAACCTAGAGTTGGGAATGATGCCAGTACACTCATCGGCATCCGCCTCGGAGGTGAGCCTGCCGCTACTCAAGCACTTGCTACCGTGCTCCGCACCGGCGCGCCTTTTCGTATCACTGTGGATGGGAACGAATTTACCTGCCAGGGGGATAAGCACAAATATTCGCTCCAGTATGGTGCAGCCGTGCCTTATTCCGAAGCACTGTTGACAATTCAAGATGAGGAAATTGAAGGCAAGGAAAAGGTCCGCGGCAGAGAAAGCACAGTATCTTTTATCAAAAGCCGCGTTCACTTTCTGTACTGTGCTGTTGGGGATCATACCGGCTTGTTCCGACAGATTCAAAGGAAAACGTGTGCTCCCATGCTGCCGGAGTTTCAAGACTATGTTCTCTGCGAGACTCAACGGCACGGCATTCTCACACAGCTCGAAGTGTACAGCACGACCGAGCGGTTTGAGGTATGGCGTCTGTCCCTTGACCGCGATGAAAAAACTCTGATTGAGATACTCAACCGCGGGTTGAAGAAAGGCGATATCCGGATTCCCGGCACATTGGTTGGAGACCGGAATGCCTTCAAACACATTGCCACAATACCGCAATACCTAAACACATTCGGCACACAAATCGCCGAAAAGATCAAATCGCGCTTTACCCCTCTGTTCGACCCTGCAGCCGAACGCCTCAGCAAAGAAATCCGGCAGGTCGATACTTGCATTTGGTCGCACACCGGATACCATCTGTATGACGCGCAGATGGCGGTGGCCGAAGCAGTGAAGCGCAAAATCGACCGGAACCGTCCTGCCATCATCGTGGCGGAATGCGGTGCCGGCAAAACCAAAATGGGTACGATGGCACTGGCGGCAAGCCAGCTTGCGGAGGGGGGAAAGCATTTCAACATTGTCCTTTGCCCTTCGCACATGACGGCTAAGTGGGTACGCGAGATTGAGGAGACCGCGCCCAATAGCCGTGCTGTCGTCGTGCGCGACATTTCGCAGTTCAAGGCGGTTTACAGGGATTATATGCTGCGGAACACAAATGTCTATGTGGTGATTTCCAAAGAAAGCGCACGGGATGGGTATTTCAGTTATCCGGCCGTTACTGTCGGCAAGTCCATGGGACAGACCGTATTTCGCTGTCCAGACTGCGGAACTATCATTGAAGAGTCCCTTTCTGACGGCGGAAGCACATACTGGGTCACCGCCCAGGCTCCCTTTTTCCGGCATAAAACCACCAAAAATCACAAATGCCTCTCATGCGGTGCATCTTTATGGGCGCCTCTGACAGAACGCACCATGCCGGAAATGTGGACCAAGATCGGGAATTTCGGGTACGTCTATCTGCCGCAGATCGACCTCTACTACGATAAAACCAATAACCCGGCGATTTTGGAACGTCTGAAAGAGCTGTCGTGCACGCAGCCGGGAGACATCCTTCCACCTGTCGTTTCGTCCCGCAAATATCCGTTGAGCACCTATATCCGCAAGCAAATGAAAGGTCGGATCGATGCACTCCTTGCCGATGAACTTCATCAGTACAATAATGACTCCGGCCAGGGCGACGCCATGGCGGAGATTGCCGGAACAGCAAAAAAGGTCGTTGGCATGACAGCAACACTGATCAATGGGTACGCAACAGGTATTTTCTATCTGTTGTACCGCCTGTTTCCCCATTCGATGCAGCTGGACGGCAAGCAATACCGGGAGATATCCGCGTTCGCCAAAGAATACGGAATCGTTGAGTCGTCCACAGAGCTTGAATTAGACGTCTACAATGATAAGCGCCCGACCGCAGTCCGTAAGCGCAGGGACCGGCTTTTGCCGGGGATTTCTCCTCTTGTCTATTCGCGCTTTCTCATGGAATCGGCGGTATTTCTGTCTTTGACCGACATCGGAAAGCATCTTCCGGAATACGAGGAAATGCCAATTCCGGTAAAAATGAGTCCGGCCATCGAAAAAGAGTATCAGAAGGGCAGCGAATACTATGTCAAAGTCATGCGCAAGGATCCCAAACTCGGTAATAAAATATGGTCTTCTTTGTTGAATCTGCTGTCAGGATACCCGGACCAGCCATATGATGCCAAACCGATTCGGCATCCGGAAAGCGGGGAGGTTTTATTCCGTCCCCAGGATACAGCTACGGCCGGCACACTGCTGGAAAAAGATCTGATGGTGCTTGAGCTGGTCCGCAAAAAAATCCATGCGGGCGAAAATGTCCTAATTTATACAAGTTGGACACGTCTTGATACGCAAAAAAAGCTGCTGCTGGACCTTGAACAGGAAGGCATCCCCACAGAACTCATGACTCCCAGCGTTACCCCTGCAAAACGGGAAGCATGGCTTGCCAATAAAGCAGCGAACGGCATGCGGGTGCTTGTTACCAATCCCTCTCTTATTGAAACGGGCATGGATCTCAATATGTTCACGACACTCATTTTCTACAATATGAACTACAATCCGTTTACTTTACGCCAGGCATCACGCAGATCGTGGCGGATCAACCAGACCGCTCTGCGAATCGAAGTGTATTTCTTTTATTATATCGGAACGGTTCAGGAACGTGCGCTGCATTTGATGGCAACAAAACTGGCCGCGGCGGGCATCATCGAGGGACATATATCGGACGAGGGCCTGGCAGCACTCAGTGAATGCCAGGATATCTCCGCGCAGCTCGCCAAGGAACTTGCACAAGGTGTCCAAAATCATGTTGACGATATGGCAGATATTTTCCGGCGCATGGCCATGTTAAAAACTCCACAGGATACCCGGCCACCGATCCCCCAACCGGCATCGCCTCAGATATCATCACCAGCTGCTGCGGACAGCAGCCTGGCTTGCGCACAAGATGCAGCGTTACCCGCACAGCCGCGGGCCATACCGGTGCCTATACCGCAAACTGCTGCATATATCCCGATGGAGCCTTGCGCTCCGGCTCAGACTGGACATTTTGAATTCGGAGTGAGTAGGCCGCGTCCTGCTCCCAACCCAAGCGCGCAAGAGCTTGGACAGATTTCCCTGTTTGAGCTCAGTGCATAAAGGAGGATGCTATGAAACAAACAGAAAGACCTTTGTGGAAAAAATCTATTCTCCAGGATCTCACATACTCTGACATTTGCCAGTATTTGTATGAAATCTCTGAAAACGGCGATATGTACGGTTATGATGCCGGCGAAAGCGGCTATGAACTGGAGTATAAAGCTTTGTTCGATGAACTGTCTGCCGGTGCGAACACACTTTTGGAAACATTGACAGCGTGTATGCCGCCCAATTGTTGGGATGATATGACCGTTGCTCTCTTGGGGTATCAGCAAGCCGTTTTGGGTTATGACGAAATATATACGGACTATTTTGCCATGCTGAACCCCTACGAGGAAAATCTTGCTATCCAGGAAGCCGAAAAAAGGCTGTTGCGGATGACTAAGCAAGAACTCATTCATGGATTCCGACAGGTCTTAACAACGCTTCTGTTGTTTTGGGATTTGAAAACAGCACACGACTGCCTTACGGCAATCGTACAGGAACTGGACTCTCACGCGGCTATGATGAAAGGACAAGACGGCCGGCCGGAATATGCACCGAGCATGTGGGCCACATAAACACCGCATCAAAAGGAGGATGCCATGTATATCAAGTTTGAAAAAGCCCTTGGTGCCAGCGCAGTCAAGCGCCTTACACCAGTTCTGCGCAACCATGAAGCGATGCCAGAGCTGTCCGGGATCCTGCTGGAGACCAACCCCGACGGCTTTTCTGTAACGGCCATCGCAAGGAATGAGCTATTCAGTGCAGAGATACAGTTTCCCGCATTGGTGCTTGAACCCGGAAGTACGGTGCTCAACGGTTCGCTCCTAAATAAGATCCTGGAGCTTTTCGGTGAGGACTTCGTGGAAATGCGTACAGTGGGGCAGGAAAACGCATTGTTGGCCTGCGGGCGCACCGAATACACCCTGGCAACACGTCCGGCAAAAAAATATCCGCGACCGCAATTCCCCCAAGTTGAAACCGCATGCCGGATCGCTGCACTTCCTCACCTTCTGCGCTGCTGCCTGTTCGCGGTGGGGCATGATCCCCAGCGTCCAGCGTATTCCAGAGTGAAAATCGACGCACAAGGCACAACCTTGACGCTGGCTGCATCGGATACATTCGGGTTGGCTGTAGCCGGTACGCAGAGTGATATCATCAGCCCCATTCATATTTTGATTCCTTCAGAAAGTGCTCAGTACCTGGCCTATGCTTTCAGCGATAAGGAAAATGTACACATCGGCACTGCGGCCGGCGAAGCCGTTTTCCAGGTGGAAGGCTTTCGTGTCTGCTGTATTCTGGGGCGGGAAAGTTATATGGATGTACCCAGCCTGCTGCGTACTTTCCAGCCGGAAAGTGTCGCGCTTGTCAAGCCCAAGGACATGTCAAAGGGCCTAAGCACTCTTTCAAGCTTATCAAGCGTCAACTGCCCTGTTCAAATACAGATATGCCAGGGATACATTGCGTTTGACGGGAAAGCCATGTATGCCAATGGTAAAACACAATGTCTCGCACAGGCCACAACCCCCATGGTGAAAGCGAACTATTACCTCCTTTCCCCTCTTTCGAAGGCGCTCGCCCGGTTTGGGGAGGGACAGATCCAGCTTTCGGTGGCCCCAAACGGCATGCTGCGAATGCAAAACAATACAATGCTCTTTTTACTCACGCCAACACAGCCCATTGACCTTACGGTACGGGCCAAAACCGGCAAAAAAGGCCGCAAGGCCGCTGCATGACAGGGAGGAATGTGATTGAAAAAAATCCCTACGGTGTGCGATTATTGCGGGGGAAAAGTGATTCGCTGTCCGGCGTCTGAACTCTATGGAAAACGCGGCGTCGGAGATATTTATATGTGTACGAACTGCAACGCGGCAGTCGGCATCGACAAGGATGGCTGTCCCAAGGGCAGGCTTGCCAATGCGGCGCTGCGAAGCAAACGGATCGAGGCTCATCTGGTATTCGATCATTTCTGGCAGTCACATCACATGACACGTTCGGCTGGCTACGCCTGGATGGCAGCCGTGATGAAAATGCCGACATATGCCGCACATATAGCAAACTTCAATATGGAAGAGTGCGTCAGATTGATCGAACTATGCTATCAACATGAAAACTTGGAGGTATCAAGCAATGAATGCACACAACAAAAGGACACCCTTGAACAGCATCCCCCGGCCGGCCGAAAAAGTCGCGCAAAATGTGATTGACCTGTGCGCCATCACCGGCGGATATTCCGCTCTGGAACGACGCCAGTTTTTATGCAAACTGAGTCGAGGAAAAGGGCGCGAGGACGTATACGCAGTACTCACCGAACTGATCCGCAGTTGGGCGGCCGATCCAGATTTGCACGGCAGCGATGCCTATGTGGTCGAGGCCTGCCGGAAAATCTGCGATACGATGGGCTGGGTCCCCACGGAGGTGGCTTAATGCTGGTTGCAGAAATCAAAAGCTGTCTATCGTGCCCGTCACGACAATTTTTCAGCAAAAGCATTGCAGCCTATGAAGACGGCATCTTGAAAAAACCGTGCACCCCCTATTGCCGGTATTCAAAACGGGCGTTCCCGCTTAAGGTGCGTGAAAGCAGAAATGGTATTCCCGCCAAATGCCCCCGACGCAACAAAGGTGTGAAACTCTATCTGCTTCGTTTCACGCCGGAAAAGCTGATAATCAATGAGGATGGTTCAATCGGTGGCTTCAGCCACACATTCATATGTGGGGTCCGAAAAGCTCCCGACGAAGTATTCCATGAGCTTGACAAAGCTTTACAATTCCTTCAAAAAAATGCTGCGATCGATGTTCCGTTCCAACGCGGTGATGTTCTGGAGGCGGACTCCGAATTCGGAATCCACACATGGGAATACACAGGGATTAACTGGAATCCCCGCTTTCAACTGAACCCGGCACAAGTAAAAAACATCCCGAAGGGAGCTTTGCACAATGCCCGATGAAGTTTTTGTGATTCGAAAGGATGATGGGCTCACAGCTCCCTGCGACTGCAATTACATTGCATCCAGCTTTCCGCTTGAAGATGACAAAAATATACTGCCTTACAGCAACCTTTGTGGCGCACGCCGCTTTCCATCTGAGGAAGATGCGAGAGAAAGTTTCCGGCAGCTGCCCGCAAAGGCTCAGGCACGCCACAGAATCGAACGGGTGCAGCCGCTGCACCTGTTGTATTTTCCGCCGTACCGAGAGACGGCTTGAGAAAAGGAGCGTAAAAATGACCACTTTGAATCAGAAAATGAACACAGTCCTCACCGCGCTGAACGAGCGTCTGGCCGAACGGAGTGAGCTTTTGCGGGATATGGCGGTTGCCCTGCTCACAGGAAGCAACCTGTTTATTCTCGGACAAAACGGACAGGCCAAATCGGCTGCCGTCCGCCTGTTTGCCGATTGCCTGAAGGATTCCCGATTTTTCGCTTATCAGTTCAATAATGAGACCGATGAAGAAAAGCTGTTCGGTCGGTTGGACATGTCCAGTTTAATTCCGGGCGGCGTTGCCAGCGACGTGTTGGAAAACGATCATGCCTATGTACAGATGCGTGATGCACTGAAAGCACTTTATGAGGATTACAAAAAAGTCCCGGCACATGAAACGCTGCTCCAAATGTCACAGCATCGCAAAGTCCTGGCCGAGATGCGTTCTGTGCTTGCCTCTCTTTACGGCAGCACTCCGTCGCTGCTCACCCGTGGAAAAATCCCGGAAGCAGATATTGTGATGCTGGACGAGCTGTTTAAGGCGAACGGCGGCGTACTCCACTCTCTTTTGACTGCACTCAACGAACGGCTTTATGCAAACGAGGGCCGGGAGCTAAAGCTGCCCACGATTTCTTTTTTCGGGGCCTCCAATGAAATGCCCAATCCTTATGATCCCGAAGAGCGCAAATATCTCCCCCTGCTGGACCGTTTTGATTTGAAGGTCAAAACAGAATATATCCAGGACCGGGAACAGCGTCTTGCTCTTTTGGAAAAAAAGGAAAAGAACGAATATGACGCACCGCTCAAAACACAGCTCACAATGGATGAGCTTGGCAAGATGCAGAAAGAAGTAAAAACGGTCACCGTCCCCAAGGAGCTTGACATGGCGATGGACAGCGTCATGTACGCCATGCGTGCAGCCGGCTATCCTATCTCCGACCGCAAGTTTTTGGGTTACCATCGTATTGTGAAAGCATATGCGTGGCTGGACGGTCGCCAAACAGCGGATAAAACCGATCTGCTGAAGCTGATCAATTATCTATGGATGGAGCCATCCGATATCCCAGGCATCAAGGAGATCCTCGAAGCACATTGCCTCGACCGCACGGATATTGAGATCGGCAAGCTTCGTGAGCAGTATCTGGCGTCTTATCATGCCTATCAGAACGACCGTGCAAACGGTTGCACCGTGGAAGGGATCATCAAGCTCCGCCGTGAACTGGTGGAAGCCTATAAAGCGGCGGTCCAACTCAAGGGCGAGGCGCACGGTGCAGACCAGAACAAGATCGCAGATTTGCTGGACGAAATGGAAGAAAAGAACCGTATCGCCCATGAAGGCACGACTTTGACGCATCTGCCGCTGAGTGAGCTGGCACTGCTGAACGACCTATAATAGGAGGAATCCGTATATGTTGAATATTGTTATTATGACAGGACGTCTGGTAGCTGATCCGGAAATTGCTGTTGTAGGTGCAAACCAGAACCAGAAATGCGCATTTCGCATTGCCGTGCCGCGCCGCTTCAAAACGGAAAACGGGCCTGATTCTGATTTTATCAACGTAGTCGCGTGGAACAACAGGGCCGACTTTGTCGGCAAGCACTTCCATAAAGGAAAGTGGATCAATGTCGTTGGCCCTCTTGTCACGCGTACATGGGAAAAAGACGGACAGAAATACTACGGCTTTGAAATCAACGCAGACCAGGTGAATTTTGTGGGTGACAAAGAAAAAAACGTTGACGGCGCTCAACCGGCAGTCGCCCGCCAATCTGCGCCGGCACAAATCGACGATGACGGTGTGATCGACGAAAACGAAGATCTCCCGTTCTGAAAAAACACACGGGGCCCTTGATGGGCCCCGTGTTTCACAGGAGTTGTAAAATGAGAAAAATAAAATGGTTTCAAGATCCGGACCAATTCTATGCAGTCTATAATCAGCTCATGGGCAGTCGGCCCAAATTGGTTCTCAGCGCCCATCTGTTTTACAGCCTGCCCCTTGAAGACACTGTGTATAAAAGCGTCTATGGGCAGGTGCCGGGACTTTCGGACATCATCGAAAGAGGCAAGGCTGAGATCCCTCATTTTGAAAATATTATGCGCGATCTGTTTCAAAGCCTCTATTCGCTGCAGGCGGTATGCCGCCCTGCGGAGGAGCTTACGGAGAGCGCCAGATTTGTCAGCCTGCCGATCTTCGACGCACTCAAGAATGAAGCTCATTTTGCGAGGTTGCACGCAGAATGCTGCGGTCGGGCAAAGCTGGCCGGATGTGCCATATTAGAATTCGCAGACCGCATATTGGCAGACTTACGCACGCTTGCGCCATCGCTTGCACCGGAAAAACCGGCGGCCCAAATACTGGAGCATAAGTCGCAGACGCTGCAGCAGGAACTGGCCCGCGTAGAAAAACTGCGCAGGCAATACGAGGCCGCACCATCCCGGGATAGGTTTCTCCGGGCGTCCAAAGCACTGGCCAGAGCCCATAACACTGCTCAGCAGATCACGGACCTGCGCAGACTCAACGAGGAAATGCTGGCAGGAGGCAAAAGCCGGAGGGAACACATTATCCGCGACGCATCACAGGCCGCCCAAAAGCATGCCCAGGAATTATGCAGCATCAACACTTCATGGGGCATGAGCGCAAGCGGACGCATGGAGCAGGACATTGATCTTGCTCTCGTGGAAGAGGTCCGCAGCAATGACCTTCTCTGCCGGATCTCCAAATATCTCGGCTCTTACCGTCAGCTGCTTGAGGCGCGTGCCTCCAGTGCATACACCTACCATAGCGGCGAAAAGTATGACATCACCCTCGGGAAAGATCTTCGGAGCGCCCTGCCGTCGGAACTGGCCTACCTCTCGCATCCCGTTTCCATGGTACTGCTCTTTGACAAGCTCTCACGCGGGCTGCTGCGGCAGTATAAAAAGCGGGAAAGAGTTACGATGGGAGAAGGCGATGTCATTATCTGCATCGACGAATCCGGGTCCATGCGCTCCCACGACAAGGATGCCTGGTCAAAAGCCATCGCCTGCGTGCTTGTAGAGCATGCAGTACAGCGAAAAAGAAACGCCGCGATCATCCGCTTCGCACGGGCCGGAAGCGCCAAAAGCTATGTGTTCCGCCATGACAGCTGCAGCCGGGCCGAGCTGATGCATACGGTCTCATTGTTTTTCGGCGGAGGGACAGACTATGTTACACCGCTCACGGAAGCAGTTTCACTGCTCGACCAAAAATGCGTTCAGCGCGCGGACATCGTATTCATCACCGATGGCGTATGCAGCGTCCACCGCGAATTCTGCACATGGCTGCACGGAAAGCTCGCTGAGCACAAGGCAAGTGTGCTCGGAGTGCTTCTGGACCGCGGCAAGCATCTGGATTTCACGCTGGCGCCGTTCTGCAAGCAGATTTTCCGCACCAGTGAAATGGAGCCGGATCGGATCGCACATGAGCTGACGGCATGAGCCGCCGGTCAGTATCACCGTAACAGAAGTGAGGAATTGAACGAATGGAATTACATCTCGAAAGCAAACGAACGCTTCATTTTCGAAAAGGTGATGGGACACAAGGCCTCCTCAGCGAGGGTTCCCAGGCCTATATGCACTTTGCCACATCTAAAAAAATTGATATCTGGATGCTGGCGACTGTTTTGGCGCTGTATGATGAAAGATTCCTGGTCCAGTCCGACGATGGCCTTCGCTGGGAATTTTTATACAGCGATTTAAAAGATGTCCGTACGCAAAAACCTAAGGCTGTTGAAAGAGCGGAAGTTGAACGATTGATCAATTTTTTGCGACCGATTCCGCATACTGACCTGCCGGATTGCTTCGATCAAGCTGTGGCTCTATTGATGAGACCGTACCATCTATTGACAGAACAGCAGGCAGCCGCTGTCAGGAAAATGGCAATGGAAAACAACTGCGATATTCTGGAGGACAGCCGCACCGGACAACAATACACATGGGGCACTGCGGACGGCAGTATTCAACTGATGCCGCTGAATACCCGCTTGCATCCCTCAAGCGGACTGCACCGCACATGATAAGGAGCATATAAAATGAACAGAAAACAAATTATTCGCCAAGCCCGACGCGCACTGAGAAAGACCGACGGCTACAGCGGCGGCTATGGAGCGGTCGAGCCGGATGAGTTCTACCGGCTTGCGTATATCCTTGGACGCATTGATGAACCACAGAGTATCTTCACATATGGTTTGTGGGATGATCAGATGCGCCGTGTCCACCTTTTCCGTGCTAATTCCCACAAAACGTATGATGACTGGGCCTATACGGTAGATGACGATCTTTTCGGCTGGCTCGAAGATGGTATGGATATCCTGTATATGATGCCAGAGTGCCATGCCGGAGTATGGTATCAAATTGCATGCGACTACGGATTCGAAATCGAACACATCGTGGGTATGCAAAAATATATTGCCTTTTGTCGGAAGCATGGAATTACAAGGAAAAAGCTATGTAGCCTAACCGATTATGACAGCATTGATATCTGGACACTGGATGGTCCGGCACTTGTTTAGGAGGATGTATGCGAATGAATCAATCTTCAGATGCCAACTGCAGCATGAAACGGTGTGACCAAAGGCAACTGGACCCACAGCCGCAAACACAACTTGTCGGAGACAGCTTTCATGCCGAACTCGAGCGACGCCGGAAAAAGCACACCCCCTATAGCGTCAATGTAGATTTCACAAGCGAAGAAGTCCTTGAAGATGTCTGCCCATTCTGCGGCGCTGCAGAAGAGTCTTTGAAATATCCATACAGTGATCACCCTGTCGATGGAAAAGGATGTATCTATTCCGTGGAATGCCAACAGTGCGGAGCACAGTTCGTTGAAAACTACACACTGGTTTTTGAAGGCATCACCGTATGAAATGTATCGCACATACCGCAAAGGTATATACCACGTTTGAAATCACACTTTTTATAACTGGGAGGAAAAACAGATGTTCCAAATAACCTTTGTTTTCGATAGCCATGAGGATGATTTCTGGCCTTCCTATATTGGCCGCCAATGCCGGGAACTGATTCAGCTGCGCGACTGCCTTGCCTTTCACGCAGAGGAAGTAGACCATATCTCAAAGACTGCTGCGCCTCCAATCACGCTGTACAATACAGCTCCGAACAAACCGAGCAGCTGCAATACAGCCGTTCGCCTATGACCGCTCTGAAACCATCTGAAACTGTCCAAAGTGTCGAACAGGGAAAGCAACTCTACAGGAGGTGCTTTCCCTTCTTAACAATAAGAAAGAGGCCGTGATGAAAAACCGAAATCTCTTAAATGCAAGGGAGGATACTTGTTCATGAGCATACAGCAATACCTCAACTCGAAAGCACATGGCTATCTAATGGAGAGTAAGGCATGTGAACTATTGGGAAAAGAGCTGGAGTGCATTTCCGCCAAGCTTGAAAAACGTGCTGCAAAGGAAGATGAAAAACGGCGGGCAGACCTGGATGCTGCCATGCTGTACCACAGCGTAGAAGAAATCCACGATGCTTATGGCTGGGATCTCATATCAGAAAAGACCTACCATTGGTATCTGGAACTTTTTCAGAACGGCCAAAAAGCCCTTGAGGAACACGCCCCCACCGTGACGGAAATTGAGCTTAATATTTTAAAGCGTATCCTGCGGGATATTGATAGAGATCGTCAAAACTATGCTTTTGAAGCTCTCCCCCCTAAGGAAAAACAGGCTGAAATTGAGCGCGCACAGCAAGCGCAAAAGCAGTGGCGGATACGCCTCAAAGAATTCCGCACCTCCTTTGAAAGCTTCCCAGAGGATACCGGACCAAACTCATCCAATCCCCAAAACGCCCAGGAGGAATGTGTAAATTGAAACAAATCGGAAATCTTGCTATTGCCTGTTCACACCGGCGCGATGTAAAAATGGAAGTCTTTGATCATGGTATCACCGTGCGGATTTGGCAGCCTCCACGAGAAGTCACGCATTATCTCCCGTGGGACGCGGACGAGGCCATATCACAGCTTGTATATGAGCTGAACCATGGACGGTATACGTTAAAAGTCAACTGCCGGACGCAGGCGGGATAACGAAGCGTCTTTTACAGATAGAAAAAACAGAAGCACTCGCTCCGCTCAAATACCGTGCGCCGGTGTCCTGCAAAATTTGCACCAGCCAAATATTTTTCAAATCGTGAAATGAGGTATACTTTATGGATATCAAAGACAGAATACAAAAGCTGCTCGCGCTTTCCGTCAATCCCAACGAAAATGAGGCCAAGGCCGCGCTCTTGAAAGCTCAAGAGCTGATGGCCAAGCACAAGCTTTCCATGGCGGACTTTGAGGCCGCATCCGAATCAGAAGTAGGCCAATACAACACTGGAATTCAATGCAGCAAGCGCAAAAATGAATGGGTCGTTGCCTTGGCCGATGTGTTGGCCACCCATTACTGCTGCCGCTCTTATCGCACTCGGAAGAGAGGCAAGCAGATCAATACGATTATGCTGGCTGGCTTTCCTGAGGATGCAGAGGTCTGCACCGGCATCATGAAATATGCGATTTCCTGTATCAACAGCTGGATTCTGAAAATGGAAAAAGGACTCCCGGAAAACACATCGCTTTATGTACGCCGCTCTGTCCGTGACAGCTACGCATATGGGTATATCCGCGGGATAAAATCGGCATTGAAACAACAGCGTGAAAAGCACCAGGAATGGGGTCTTGTTCTCGTTGTGCCGCAGGAGGCCAACGCTTTCGTTGCAGATATGAAAAAAGCTTCTTTCCACGGAAAAAGCATGCACATCCCATCCGTCTATAACGAGGGGTTCCGGGATGGTGTCAAGTTCGCTCCAGACAATAGGCTGTCAGAAAAGGGCACTGCATAAGATCTGTTGTGGCGCTCAAAAACAATACGGACGGCACCCGCAAGCCGCCGCTATAAAAACAGGGCCGGTGGGGGAAGTTCCCCTCACCGGCCCTGTTTCTTATTACGTCAAAATTAGGGAAAGTCAAAATCTCTCAAAGGTAATACTGAGGGCGAGGATTTGTTAATCTTTGATGCATCAGACTTATCGATACGCTTTGCTAATTTGCCATCCAGACTTATTTTAGGACATCATATTTTGTAAAATACGCAATCGAAAACCTTAAATTTGCGGAACAGGAAGAGCCTCTGCAGCAACACGAACCTGAACCCTGTCAAGTGCCTGCTGAAAAAAACGGTTGAATTCCGCTTCTACATACTTGACACTGACATAATCTTCGATTTCTTCAAACGGTTTCTGCACAGCTGCTTCCCGACAGCTCAATCTGACGATCCAGTAAGCACCGTTATCCTCCAGGATGTCACTGATGTCATTTTTCTCGGCATTTTGTGCCCACTGGAACACTTGCGGCGTTAGTAACGAGTCGGTACGTGCGGTTTCATTATTGAATGTTAAATCGCAATACTCAGCCTGCTGAACAAACTCTGGTATTCGTTCCATAGAGACTAAATTCTCCTGCAAAAGGTCCCGCGCTTCTTCTGCTGCTTTATGCGCACGTTCTCTGCTATTCATTGTTAATGTTCCATCATCCGCAACATAAGGACAGGAAAGCGCGTTCAAGCGTATGGTATCAATTGGCTGCGATACGATTTCCGGATGATTCTGCAGGAATTTTTTCAAAGCATCTTCATCCTGCTGTATCACACCCTTTTGGACATAAATGCGTTTGAGCTCCTCCAGCCCATTAGCCAGCAAGTATTGATAATATTCCCGCTCTTCATAGGAAACGGGTCCATAAATCACTTTCCCTGCCTGTACAGCTTCTTCACGCCGGGCATTTTCCAATTTCCATTGTTTTAAAAAGTCATCATAAGTATGGAACGGAAGCAAATCATATTCGGCAAGCAGATTTTCCTGTACGACATATTGAGTCAATGTCTGAATCGTCGCTTGGGATAAATACTCTGCTGGCGACTCCTTTTGATACTCGCTCTCCCAAAAATTTTCTGTATATCGAGCTCCATATACTGTTTGAAAATGTTGTACCGTCTGTGCCACGTTCTGTTGCATCACTGCTTCGTACTCATTTTCAAATATCTCTCTGCCATTGATCGTCAAAAGTGGTTGGGACTGGTGTGAGCAGGACATAAAAGCATTTGTCATAAGAATCAGAACCCCACATGCCATGCACTTTTTTGCAGATTCTTTTAGCCTCATCACAGAGTACAATCCTCCTTCGGCTAACGATATGGTGCCCTATATCACCTGCGCATTGCTATGCGGTCTCCTATCACAATTCCGAACCGCTCAAATGAATACGTAATTTTTCCGCGGCAAAGCAGATAAGGTGACTCTGCAGACTCTGTTGTGCACTGGAACGGCTGCTCTCTGGATCATCCTCTCTCACCGCACGAACAAAATCCCGAATCAAACAATAGTCCCCGCCATTGTGGTTATAGACATAGCGTGTTTCAAGCTGTTCGATTGGAATTTTTTCCTTTCCTGTATGCCCCAATCGCTGAACCCATATCTCATTTTTTTCCATATCGCCCCACAACTCTCCCTGCGTCCCCATCAAATGCAATATACGGTTACATTCTTCGGTAAATGCACACATCATGAGCGAAGCGACCGCACCGTTTTCAAACACCATCGAAACGGTCTGATGGTCTACAGCATCATTTTCGCAGCGGTAGACGCAGCGGCCATAGGGCCCGGTGCGCAGGGCTTCCAGAACATTTTCTTCCGTTGGGTCCGTACAAAGCATCTGCGTAAACCCATCTGAGATTGCTTTTGGATGCTCCAAATAGAATTTTGGAGCGTAATAAATGCAGGTATTTTGATAGGGGCATCCGTCCAGGCAGCGCGCCGGTGCCCCTTCGGGGGCGTTTTCCGCTGTAAAGTGGGTGAGCGCGCCATAGGAAGACACCCGTACGCAGGTTTCCCCGATGAGCCAGGATAGGATGTCCGTATCGTGGCAGCACTTTTGAAGGATCATGGGCGTGCTGCTTTTGGTGTTTCCCCAATTCCCCCGCACAAAGCTGTGGGCCTGGTGCCAATATCCTACATTTTCCGTCTGGGTCGCCGCAAGGATTTCCCCGAGTTCTTTGCTGTCAACATAAGTTTTGATGGCGCTGTAAAACGGAGAGTAGCGCAGCACATGGCAAACTGACAGCACTTTGCCCGACTGTTGTGCAGCCCGGGCAATTGCACGGCACTCTTCTTCCGTTGGCGCCATTGGCTTTTCCAGCAGTACATGATAGCCCAATTCCAGAGCTTTCAGCGCCGGAGCAGTGTGCATTTGATCCATTGTACAAATCAATGCGGCATCTGCCAGCGTTCCCTGCGCCAACAATTCCATGCAGTCCCCGAACTGCTTTTCTTCGGGAATACCAAATGTCCGGGCAAAGGCCCGACGCCTTTCCGCGTCGGGCTCTGCCACTGCTACAATTTCAAATTCTTCTGGTTTTTCAAGCGCATACCGCGCGTAAATCGTACCGCGTGCGCCTGCCCCCAAAAGGACGGCAGTTACTTTTCTCATCGGATTACTCCTGTCTTTTACTGTTTAAGCAATATAAATCGATCTACACTTGGGGCGTAGCGGGAATTATTATACAGGCGGATTTTGTTTTCTCCGCTCGAAAGCGAAATGGTAACCGGATCCGTCTGCTGCACAGCATCCCAACTGCCTGCCGGTACCTCAATGCTGCCCGTTTCGACCCCATTCACTTCGTAAAATAAAGTTCTTTTTTCGCCTGTCACAACATGGAACTTCAGCAAATAGTCACCAGCCTCTGAAAGTTCAATTGTATAAACGGCATCATTTCCTGCACCGTTTCCCAAAAAGCCAGCGATTTTGTGTCCGGACGCCGCTGTAAAATCCTGTACCACCGCAGCGCCACGCAACGCCCCGGTTTCACCCTCTATTTCCAAGCGGGAATTCAAGCTGGAAAGCGTTACTGTAGGAGCCCACTCAGTCTGGTCATACCAGTCGTTCCCCTTTCTGCCCACGATAAAATAAATTTTGTCGCCAGCATCCAAAGCAACTGTCAAATCATGCTCTACGCCGACCGAATCGTCATAGGCAAGTTCCTCGCTCCACAATGTTTCCTGTTTGCCCCGCCGAATGGAAACTACGACACCATCTCCGCCGCCAACATTATTTTTCTTGGCACTTCCCGTCAATCGATAGGTACCGGCAACCGGGGCCGTAAAACAACGCGCCGCATCATAACCATCCATTGGATGCATCAAGGTCTCGCTGATAATCGCATAATCTGCTGTCCCAATCCAGCATTTTTGCTCGTTGCTCCACGTCGTAGCGTTTGAGTTGGCACCGCTTATCATAAGCGCAGTCCACTGGTTTTGTCCGGAAACACAACTGTAGTCCTGTGCGGCGTTCCACACAGTCCCAACGGGGAGTGAAACAGGGCTGCTGTCATTGCTGTACTCATGCGCTCCGATATCTATCCCCGATAACGGAAGTGCATTCCCGAAGTAATCCCTTCCGCCGTTGTTGGAAATCGTCACACCGGCATCGATACACGGCGAACCCTCCAAAAGTTTATAACCGCCTACACTGTCAAGTCCTATTCCGCCAGTGCCCGGCGCCACAAGCTTCGGATCGGCCAATAATTTGTTGGGATCTTTCGGTTCACTGGATGGATGGTTTCCATAATATAAGTTGTTATTGAATGTACAAGCAGTCTTACTGCTCTTATATTCAAAATTATTTCCTTCATTATAGAAAATATTGTTTGTGTAGGTTATGCTGGATCCGCGCACACCGTCCTCACGGGAAAACACCGCATTATTGCCCTCACCAACGTAAATTGTATTGTTATAAATCTGGAAGCCTGTGTTGATTCCAGAATAATGGAATATTTTACTCCGGTCATTCTGGCTGATGTTATAGCGAATCACGCCATCCGTATTGAAGTCCTTCAACCGATTCGCCCAGTTGCAAATCAGCATAAAACCTCCCTCATTATCGTGACTGTAGTTATACTGATATGTCGTGTTTCGGCACAATCCGTCACAGTCAAATGGCTGACCATCTAAATCTCCGCGGGTCAAATATCCTTCATTGAATTGCAGAAGGGCGTCCTCGCTGTTGATGACCCAAATACCAGCGCTCCATGTAGACGTAGCACGGATGTGGCAATCCTTCGCTACATTACGTTCTACCAGCGGGGCGATACTCTCACATACTACAATGCCGTCACCGCCGATATTATCCAAATTGTTGTTGCGGACTACTACGTTGGTATTTCCGATCCATGGGCCAATTCCGTCTGTGACAGAACCACGATTTTTCCAGTTGTTCCGAATAAAGATACCATCATAATCCACCATGTAAAACGAATTGTTCTCGATTAAGATATCGTTAAATTTTGACTCCACGGCTCCACCGGTCACCATAAAGATAATTCCACCGTCTTCGTAATACCGATCCGAAACACGCCCATTCACATCATGGATATACATGTTTTTCAAATAGATGTGATTCATCGTACCGAAATCATGATTTTCAATCCAGACAGCGCGTCGGGATGCCCGCTCAGTTCCCATATTCGTCAATTCAAGGTTGTTGATTTCCCAATATTGCTGGTTGAACAGACGAAGTGTTTCAGTGACGGTCCCGTTCCCATTGATGATCGGCTTATTTCCATCGCCGTACTGATCAATAACAATCGGAGTTCCTTCTGCTCCCGAGCCTTTTGGCCACAGCTGGCCCGCCCAAATACTGCCTGCACGGAACAGTATTTTGTCACCAGGGCCAAACTCGGTAGCATTTACTTTTTCGAGTGACTGCCACGCCTCACTTTCAGCAGTTCCGCTGTTCGCATCATTACCAGACAGCCCATCTATGTAATAGGTTACTGGCGTGTGACGCTCTTCACTGCCTGCGGTTGATTCTTCAACAATTTCTACTTCCTGTGAGAACAGTTCAGATTCGCCATTGGCTTGCGAATTCTCCGGCAACACACTTGTTTCGCTTTCCACCCCGAAAGATTCTGGCTGCACCTCCTGCTCTGGCTCGATAGGAACGGTTTCGGGTACTTGCTCTGGTTCTACTCCAGATTCTTCCAGAGGCTGTTCAACGTTTCCGATACTCGCAGATATCGATAACTCACTGTCGCTGCTTCCAGCAGGTACCTCTTCCGCGAATACAGATAAAGACAAGCATATACTCAATGCCAACACAAGAAATACTGATAGAAATCGTTTTGCCATATCCATACATCCTTTCATTTGGTCAGAAAGCAGAATTTTACGCAGAACTCATCCTTTGATCCCCGCCGTGGCGATGCTCTCCTTGATCTGGTTGGAGAACAAAATTGTCAGCAGCAGCACCGGAATGATCGTCAGCACGGAAAGGCCCATGATGAAGTTCGGCCGGACGCTGGTCACCTTTGAGATATTGTACAGCGCCACATTCAGTGTCCATAGGTTCTGTTTTTCCGTCACCATCCACGCCCAAAAGAAGTCGTTCCAGTTGGAAAGGAATGTTTGAAGCGCAATCACGGAGATAATGGGCTTGGACAGAGGCATGCACACGCGGAAAAACAGATAAAGGTTCGACGCCCCGTCAATGCGCGCGGCCTCGAACAGGCTCTCCGGAAGATTGTCAAAAAAGCCCTTGTACAGGTACACATAAAATCCGTAGGGAAGCAGATGCGGCAGCAGAAGCGCCGCGTAATTGTCGTAAAATCCCATTGACTTAAACATGGTAAACTGTGGGATCATCACAGATACAAACGGGATCATTGTGGTTCCCAAGAAGAACAGGAGCATCCGGTTTGCCGTTTTCCGGGGCAGCAGGCGGGAAAGAGGGAAGGCGGTCAGCGCGCACAGGAGCGCCTGCATGACCATGGCCCACACGATGACGATGATCGTATTGAACAAAAAGGCAAAGAAACTGAAATTGGACACTGCCTTATTGTTTGCATACAGGAAGCTGGGCAAACGGAAATAATAGGCAAAGCTCTCCAACAAAAGCCAGTTATTTACAGAAAGTGTTGTGCCCTTGAAATTACCGTTCAAACCGTAGGTATCCTGCAAAAAGTTGCCCACAGTTTCATTCAGTTCGTTCTGGCCGAGCTGCGCGGCGTCAACTGTTTGATTCAGCCCATTCAAGTCGAACTTATAGCCCATGCTGTCGATGGCTCTCTGGATGCGTTCGGGATAATCCAGCGTCTGCGCCGTGATTGCCACGCCCTGAAACACGCCCTGGTCCTTTTCCAGATCAATGCGGCCGCGGTGCGCTCTGGCATAATAGACCGTCTTTCCATTCATGGTGCCATAGAATTTCACTTCGAACAAAGATTCTTTCGGCAGTTCATAAATGGTAGAAAGCATCGCTGTAATATGGTCTTTTTGAATGCTTTCCAGAAGCCCTGCTTCCTCCATGCCGCTGTAATCCACCACGATGGAGAGGCTGCGTGCCGTGTCCGGCGTCAGTTTGGGCGGCGTATCATAAATTTTTGCGGAATCCTTCATGGCGTTCGCGCCAATATAGATAAGCGGATATAAAATCAGAATTGCAAAGAGAATGGTAACGAAATAGGAAACCACACGGAACTTCGAATGCTTCATTTTTCCATCCCCTCCTTTAAGCCGCTTCTGATTTATCCAGTTTCATCTGGAGTACAGTCAAAATAGCGATCACAACAAACAACGTGACGGAAGCTGCGGCAGATTTTCCATAATTCAAATCGGTATACACCGAGTTGTAAATGAAAATACCCAAAGACGTGGAAGCGCCGCTGGGGCCTCCGCTTGTGAACTGGTAAGGTACATCCAGAATCTGCATTGTCGTAATACAACTCAGAACCAGCTGGATCACAACAATAAAGCGGATGTTCGGCAGGATAATATGCACTACTTTCCGCCAGCCCACACAGCCGTCCAGTGCTGCGGCCTCATAAATGTCTTTTGAAATGCCCTGGATGGCAGTAAGATACAGCAGCACATTTACACCGCCGCCCACAATGCCGGGGAACACGATACAAAATTTTGTCAGATCAGGATTGCTGAGCCACATCTGCGCATCGCCGCCGAAGAACTTAAAAATTTGATTGGCGATGCCGTAATCTGGATCCCAGATCCACTTCCAGACAATTACATTTACGGACATGGGGATCAGTGTAGTGATCAGATAGACTGTCGTAAACAGCTTGCGTCCGCGATTGATCTCGTTTAAGAAAATCGCCTGTACGAGCGGGATCCAAAACACCATGAGCAGCGTCAGGAACAGGAAGGCAAAGGTGTTGCCCCATGCTTCCCAGTAAAAACTGGTTTTGAACAGCGCCTGGTAATTCTTCATCCCCACAAACTTCCCCGGGGGCGATACCGCGTCGTAGTTAAACAACGACATATAAAATGCCTTGAGCATCGGATAATAACGCAGCCACACCGTCGTAATGATCCCCGGCACCAGAAACATCCATGCGGAGATCCGCTGCCTGCGTGCCAGTGGGGAAAGACGGCGTTTTTTCTTCACACTTTCCATAAAAAAGCCTCCCTGTTATCGCCTAGTCTTCTCTTGCATCTTTTTATGAATCACAGTCGTTTGCTTTTACTTTATCATTATTTGAAGGCTTTGAAATGGTCGATATTTAAGGAAAAGGTCCACTATTTACAGCTTCTGTTCCTTTTGCGACCGCCCTTTCCCCCTTTTTTCCCACTGCCGTTCTCCCTTGAGCATTCGACAAACTTAATTTTGAATACCTATTTCTGAAGTTTGGGCCATTTTCATTTTGGACACAGCCGTTATAATAGAATTATCATTTGAGAAATTCATTTCTGATGCATTTTCTCAAAAGACAGGCGGTTCGGGATCGGGGCCTCATCCTCGGACTGTACAGAACTCATTTTATCATTACACAAGGAGGATCATCTGATGAAAAAAGCGCTTTCGCTTCTGCTCGCGTCCGTGATGGCGCTGAGTTTGCTGGCCGGCTGCGGTTCAACCGCTCCGTCCTCTTCTGCTGCTGTAGGCAGTTCGTCTGCCGCGCCCTCATCCACCGCCTCCACGGATGCTGAACCGGTGGAGCTGACCTACTGGACCACCAGTGCCCGTTTGACAGATTTTGAACTCTCCCTGCAGGAAGAGTTTATGAAGCAGCACCCCAATATCACCATCAACAACGTGATCAAGGAGGGTGACCCCGGCAACGATTTTTACACGGCTGTGGCCGCCGGCAACGCCCCGGATATGGTGGAGGTTTCCTTTACCATGATGGATAAATATATGGATGCCGGCATTCTGGAGCCCTTGAATTCCTATTTTGACGCATGGGAAGACAAAGGCGCCTACGACCAGGTCTATCTGGATAGCTTTACCCGCAACGACGACCTTCTGGGTCTTGTGTCCTGGAGCACCGCGTTCTATTTGGCTTACAACAAGGCCCTGTTTGAGCAGGCCGGCATCGAAGCGCCCCCCGCGACCTGGGAGGAAGCCTTGGAGGACGCAAAACTCCTTAACGACCCCGACAACCAGGTGGCCGGCTACGCCACCCTGACCTCTGAGTGGACCGAATGGTTCTTCCAGTACTATGTCTGGCAAGCCGGCGGTGATCTGAGTAAAGAAAGCGAAGATGGCACACTGGAACTGACCTTTACCGATCCCGCTGTCATCGAGGCCGGCAAATATTATCAGGAGCTGCGCGCGGCCAATGTCCTGCCTTCCGACTTGACTTTGAAATTCGGCGATCTGCAGGATAAATTCGCACAGGGCAAAATTGCCATGATGCCGTTTGCGGGCGACTGGGTTTCTATCATGGTTGCCAAGGGCATGAAAGTGGAGGATATCGGTCTGGCGCTGCTCCCGGCAGGTCCCAGCGGAAAATCTGTTACCACCGACATGGGCCAGTGCATGGTGATCAACGCCAAAACGTCTCAGGAGAAAAAAGACGCGGCCTGGGAATACATCAAGTTCATGCTCTCCCTCGACACGCTCAACAAGCGCGCTGAAAACATGGTCGCCACCGGCGGCATCAACCCGCAGATCTACGCCCGCAACGACTTTGACCTGGCAGCCGCCACCGGTATGCCGGCGGAGTGGACCGAGGTCGTGAACGCCTCCAAGGGCGGCCGTCTGGAGTTCCCCGGAAAGGCCATTGTCGGCTCCTATGTGGACCGCGCCGTCCAGAATATCCTGACCGATCCCAACGCGGATGTGGAAAAGGAGTTTGCCGCCGCACAGGAATCCGCGCAACTTGAGGTCGTGGATGACTATAATGCGGAGATCAAAGAAGCAGCCTAGCTTTTTCATAACACCTCCTGCGGCTCTGCCGTCCTGCCATGTCTTTAAAACAGACACGGCGGGGCGGCATTGCCCGTCTCCTGTGGTTTCCTGTATAATATGGTTGAGGTGACATGTTATGGCGAACATCCGTCAGTTTCGGAAAAAGGCTCGTACAGCAATCAATAATTTCTTCCGCCGGGTTCCCATCTTTCCCCGGCTTTTTTGCGTGATGCTGCTGTTGACGGTCGTTCCCACTACACTGGTCACATTGATCAGCTTTCGCAGCTATGTAGCGGAAATCAAAGAAAATACAGAGCATTTCATTTCGCTTTTGGTCGGGAACATTTCCGTACAGGTCAAAGAGCGGCAGGAGACTTATGAGCAATCGGCCCGGGCTTTTTATTCCGACGGAGAAATGATGGACTTGCTGGAACAAAATGCCCTGCTCGCTCTGGAGCCTGGCTTTCAGACAAACAGCACTTATCTGCAAAATAAGCATTTGGTGGAGCGCCGCCTGTTTGACATGACGGAAAGCAGCAAATATGTTCTGAACCTTCAGTTCGTTACTGACTATGACCAGTACTGCATGCGCAACAGCAATAACGAGCAGCGCGGATGTGTGCTTCATGACCTGCAAGGCTTTCTGCACAGCAATTATTATCAAAAAACACTCTACGAAAAAGGATACCCCTGCTGGTTCGACACCACGCAGGTAGATGACCTGATTTACAAATACGATTACAGTACGAGCGGTACACTGGACACGCTCACCATGACAGTTGCTGTTTACACCCCACAATCACGAGAGCTGCTTGGAATTTTGATGTACAACCTAGATCGGCGTTTTTTGACACAGTCTTTGACCAATTATGCTTTTTATGGAACTGGAAATACGTTTTTGGTTGGCCGTGACTCTGTAATCGGCACATTGAACCCCAATTTAAAAGCGCCGCTTCTCAGTGATGAGAGCAGCATCCAGACCCGTGTTTTAGCCGGCAGCAGCGGCTCTTTCACCTTGGAAGATGACGGACGCAACTTATTTGTCTCTTTCCAGAAAAGCGCCAAAATGGATCTGTATGTGGTTCACATCGTGGATATGGACACACTGCTGGAGCCGGCATACAGCATACGCAACAAGTGCCTTTTTTTGGTCTTTCTTGTTCTTTTGCTGTACATCATTCTTGCGCGCTGTACAGCACGCAGTATTTCGGATCCCCTGCGCAGCCTTGTCGGCAGCATGGAACGCTTTGGCCGCAACGAATTTCAAGAGAGATGCACCGTTGACGGCCGCGATGAGCTGACTGTCGTGAGCGCCGGCTTCAACCAGATGGCCGAGGATACCGAGCGGATGGTGGACGAGATCGTGACGGCGAACCTGCGCCAAAAAACGTTGGAGCTCAGCAAAGCCACAGCGGAGCTGAACGCGCTGCAAATGCAGATCCGTCCACATTTTCTGTACAATACGCTGGATCTGATTCGCTGGGAGATGATCCGCATCGTCGGAGATGAAAGCAGCGCCAGCCGTATGCTGGACAGCTTCTGCCAGCTGATGCGGATGTCCATCAAAAAAGGGGAGGAGCTTGTTTCCGTGGCTTCCGAGTTGGAGCACGCCCAGGTCTATCTGGATGTGGTCAACTTCCGAAATACGGAAAAAATACAGCTGCTCACTTCGATTGAGTTCGACACCGACGCTTTCCTGATCCCCAAGCTGACCTTGCAGCCCCTAATCGAGAACGCGGTGGTCCACGGCTTCAAAAAGCACATCCGGCCCCCGGAGATCCACATCCGGGGCTGGCAGATCAAGAACATACTGATGATCACCGTCACGGACAACGGCCGGGGCATGCCCGCCGACGAGCTGGACGCCTTGCGCCGGAACCTTTCGGCGGGCGAAGTGCTGGAAGAGAGCAGCATCGGCCTGCGCAATGTCAATCAGCGGTTTAAGCTGCGTTATGGGGATTCCTATGGAGTATCTGTGGAAAGCGTTCAGGACATGGGGACGGAGATTACACTTCGGCTTCCGCTTTCGGAGCAGGGGAAAAAGGAGGACTGCATATGAGCTTCCATTTAATCATTGTAGACGATGAGGAGGCCGCCCTGCGGGGCCTTGCCGAGTATATAAACTGGGATGCGATTGGATATGCGCTTTCCGGCACCGCTCATACCATCGGTGAGGCCATGGACTTGATCGAGCACGAACCGGTGGATGTGGTCTTGACGGACATCCAGCTGGAAGATGAGTCCGGCCTCGACCTTGTCGGGCGGCTCAGCAAAGAATACCCGCGTATCCGCTGTGTGATTTTAAGCGGCCACGGTGAATTTGAATATGCGCGGCAGGCCATTCGTTACGGAACCTTTGACTTTTTGACAAAGCCCGTTCAGTTCGATGCGCTGCGGCGCACGTTTACCCAGTTGGCCCAGCGGCTGCAGCAGGACTCACAAGATATCGGCATGAAAAAGGAGTACACGGAACTGAAACGGGCCCGCTTTTTCAACAACCTGGCCAAAGAAGTACATACCTCTTTTGATTCTGCGGTCGCCCTTGATCTTGGGATCCAGACCACTGGTTCACTCTCTCTTGTGCGGTTCCGATTTGAAACGGCCGGCCCCCGGACTGTCCCTTTGGAGGGTGCCAAACACAAATTGCGCGCGGCTATGGAAGAACAGTTCGATCCTGCCGCACATTATGAGATGTTCAACAATGCACTGAATGAATATGCCGTCCTGTTTTACAATTGCAGCGAAACTGCCATTGAATCCATGCTTACACAGCTTGAAAAGGCTTTTCCGCTGCCGGTAAGCATCGGGGTCAGCCGTGTGTTCCATTCTCTGGCCGATTTGTCGCCCGCATATTTTGAAGCAGGCAAAGCTTTGGATTACTGTCTTTTGCGAAAGAACAGCAGCATCGTTTTTTACGCTGCGATCCAAGATGTTTTGTACAAACGGAATATTATCTCAGACGAACTGGCGCTGGAGCTCAACAAAGCATTCGCGCAGAAGGATATCCATGAATTGCTTACAATCACGCAGCGGGAAATGGACAGGCTGAACCGCGGCCGTGATTCGATCAATTATCTCTACTCTTTCTGCGTGGAACTTCAGCTGCTAGCGGATCATTTTCTTCGGAGCTATCTGCCCGGTTATACCGGGCAGGATATTGCAGAAGCAACCAGGCAAATCGTCCTCCGAGACAGTGCTGAGGCACTCTGTGAATACAACCGCGCCTATATCCTCTCACTGGAAAAGTCCATTCAGCAGGCGACGCCCTATGTCAGCGACACTGTACAGAGCATCCAGCGCTACATCCAGGAGCATTATGCAGAGGACATCTCGCTGCAGGCGCTGGCCAACCAGTTTTTCCTGCACCCCAATTACCTCAGCCAGCTTTTTACGGAAAAAACCGGCCGGAATTTCATCGACTACCTGACCCAAGTGCGCATGGAAAAGGCCCAGGGGCTGCTGCGAGATACCGGGCTGCGCGTTTACGACATCTCTCAGATGGTGGGCTATGAAAGCCCCAAATATTTCAGCAAGGTCTTTAAGGAGGTCACCGGCTGCACGCCCAAGGAATACCGGGACCGGCAAAAATAAATAAACACCGGGCAGGCGGCGCAGAGTTTTGCAGCGCTTGCCCGGCCAGAAAGGATACCTGTATGAAACATTTTACTCCCGATATCCATATTGAGCTGCCGTCCCTCACAGAGGAGAGGGTCAGCGTTTCTGATTTTGGCGCAAAGGCGAAAGCAGGGAGTTGCAGCACCGCGGCCTTCCGCAAAGCACTCTCCGCCTGCGAGACTCTTCCTGGCGCCGTTCTGGAAATTCCTCACGGCGTTTATCATTTTTATGAGGCGCCCGGAGATGTTTTTCTGCCGGTTCATGGCCTGCATGATCTGACCGTGGAAGGGAATGGCAGCGAGTTGATTTTCCATTCTTCCGTTGCCTATTGGGATATTGCCGACAGCTCCCGCGTCCATCTGAAAAACATGGTGCTGGACTGGGCCTGGGACGACGCTCCGCTATCCACTGTTGGCGTGGTACGCCATACAGCGCAGGACGGCCGGTATCTGGATATTGAATTTCCATCCTGTTCTTACATCCCTTCGGATATGGATATCCGCATCGTCGGTCCCTTTGATCCAAAACGGTATACACCGGGCTGTCCCGGCGGCATCGAATTCCGCCCTTATCACAACAACCATATCCATTTGGCCGGTGATGCGGGAACCGACGCGGAAATGCAGCAGCTCGTCCGGGAGCTGAGCAACATCCTTCAGCCCGATATGCAGCGTCTTTCCGACAACACACTGCGCATCTTTACCAAAGATCCTGTCTGGGCCGCGCGTCATTTCAAGGCCGGGCAGTGCTATAACTTCCGGCACTTTGAATACGACGGTGTGGCAGTGCGCACCACCCGCAGCAGCCACGTCACATTGGAGCGTTTGACGGTGTACGGCTGTCCTGGGCATGGCTTTTTCAGCAGCGGCGGCGTACACCATCTTCACTTTGACCATTGCCGCATCCTGCCGCGGCCTGGCACTGCCCGAAGCGTCTCCGTCTCCGTTGATTGCCTGCATGTGGGCAATTCGCAGGGAAACCTTATCATAGAGGACTGTGACTTCTCCGGTGCCGGCGACGACTGCATCAACCTCCACGATAACTCCAGTATAGGCGTCCGCCGGCTGGATGACCACCGGCTTCTGGCGCTGAGGGCAACACGAAGCGCACTGCAGTTCGAGGCTGGCAGCTGTATCGAACTGCGACGGCCGGACCTGTCCCCCACCGGATATCATTCTCTGGTGAGGATGGTAACCTACCAGCCGGAGCAGCGCACTTGTATTTTGACGCTGGATGAGCCGCTGCCCCTGAAACTGGATGAAGAAACCATCATTTTTAACCGCACCTTCCACACGGATTATTATGTCATCCAAAACTGCCGCTTTACCAATAACCGGGCCCGCGGCGCCCTTTTGCAGGGCAGCCATGGTCTTGTGGAAAATAATCTTTTTGAAAATATCCAGGGAGCAGCAATTCAGATCGAAACGGGCTGCGAAAACCGCTGGAGCGAGGGCCAAGGCGTGGACGACCTGTTGATCCAAAACAACGTGATCCGCCACTGCGACCTGAACGCCTGGCAGATGGCCGTCATCTATATGGGCGTTTATCTGCCCGGCGGCCGCACCGAATACCCCGTGTTCACCAATATCGAGGTGTGCGGCAATACCATCGTGGACTGCCCCCGCCTGGCTGGCTTCTTTTCTTCCTGTGAAAACGTGCGTGTACATCACAACACCGTCATCAATGCGCTGCAGATCCCCCTGAACCTTGCCAGCTACGGCTCCAGCACGATGGAGGAGCCGATCTACGGCGAGCACTATGAGGGAATCTTCCAGTTTGCACACAGCCAAAATTGTAGTGCTCTGGGCAATCAGATTTTCAGCACGCTCCTTTCCTGCGCATTCCCAGCGTAGGTTTGGAGGTAAATAAATGTAGATTTATTCATTGATAGCGATGTGGACGGTTTCGCTATTATTTCGCTAAGGCAGCTTATCGCCTCCCATATTGACGATAACAGCTTTTGTCGCTATATGGCATAGCCCCTAAACCCATAAACGGCTTTTCGGTTCATCTTCAAGCGGCTCAAATTGAATCTGAAGAAGTTGTCCGAAGAAGAAAAGGAACAGCTGAAAAAGATTGCACGGAAGTCGGAATTGCTGAAAAGTCCGACCCAGCAGCGGGGCGAAAATGAGAAACAGCAAATCGGAAGCTGAGGTATAAAAGAAAATGGGAAAATTCTTTATTGATGTGACAGAATTGTATTGGATTGATGGGAGTGCAGATAATTCAGAAGACCTTTGTCTGCATGGTCATGCTATTGCGCACGTTGGTGATGAACATTTGGAATATGATTGCACTGTTAGTGCAACAGCACTATATCTGCTCAAAACATTGACAGAAAACCACACAATTCATGAAGATAATCAAATGCTTCCTTGTTGTGGACACTTTTATGTTCCCGGCGCAACACTTGAAAGTGTGATGATTGGTGGTTGCGACAATGGAATTGATTGGACAGTAAATCACCGTGGTGGTGATGTTATTTTGATTTTGGAAAATAGTACAGATGTAATTGTCCCATTAGAAGAATATCAGCGGGAAGTATATCGCTTCGTAGACAAAATTGAGAATTATTATAAATCGTGTTCGCCTAAAAAAATGCCGGAAAATAAATTTGGGCGTGATGGGTATATTGCATTTTGGAATGAGTGGCATCGGCGGAGAAATGCTTAATTCTCTTTATCAGGAAGATAATAAAATCAGCCGAGCCAGTCAACGGTCAAAATGAACGGCACATAAATGTGCCGCCGTTGGCAGTCTCCCCATCTTTGCTGATGGGTAATCAAGGCGGGAAAGCCCTAAAATGGCTTCCCGCCCATTTCAATTTTTACGGGAGTGTATCCATAAGTTCGGGACATTTTGGAGCTGTTGACAAAGTGTCCGTTTACTGATAAGCGAGGGAACGGAAGCAAAAAAAGACGCCTTTAGGCGTCAGAGTTGGTGTTTCATCCGTTTGGGATTCAAAGCGGTCGCTCCCCGTAGTTGGGGAAAGTTATTCTGTTGTTTCCGTATCTCCGAACAGGATGCGTAAATAATCCCTCCGGCCATACAGGACACGATCCACATAAACCATATTCCCATAGGCCCGGTAAAAGGTCAAGTAATTGCCGCTCACCAGAAAGCGGTAATCACTCTCCACATCCGTCACCGAGGACAACGGAGCCCCAGCAGAAGCGTGGTCCTGTAAAATGCGAAGACTGTTTGTGATCCGGCTGACCGTGGCGAGGGACGCTGCCGGATTTTCCAATTCCTCCGTAATATAGGTTTTAATTTTCTCTAAATCGTTTTCTGCCTCTGGTGACAGGTACACCTCATTCATTCGCAATTCCGAGGTGTTTCTCCACGGCCTCCAGCGCTACCCAGCCCTTTTCCTCACCGGATTTACGCCCCCTTGCCAGTTCTTTCATCAGACGGAGGGTTGCCTGGGTTTTCTCATAGTCCTGCATATCTACAATAGCATACCGGCCCCGGCCATTCTTTGTTAAGAATACGGGAGCGCCAACCGCCACATCATGAAGCACCTCGCTGTAATTACGCAGATCGGAAATTGGTTTAATGTTCGGCATATCATCATCCCCTTCTTATCTTTAGTATATCGCAATCCGTTGTGAAATTCAACATTAAATTTTACAGCAAGAATCAAAGTTCACATCTCCAAACACTTTGTCACAGCTTCATTTTCTCCTGAAGTCCGATGTAGACAGGAGATGGAGGTATATACACCCTGTCTCTTGCTGAAACCAGCTCTGTGCTTGCGGCTCACGCCACGCAATTCCAGCCCTATTTTCCTACTTCTCAAATGAATGCCCCAAGCAAAAGAAAATGTTTTTTTGAATCATCATATTCGACACCAGTATGACCTCTAATTTATATGTGTTGCTGTCCCGTATTTTTATATTATAAATGATTCTTACATAAAATGTGCAAATAAGAATTCTGAACAGAGATAACAAGTTATAAAGGCGATGAACAGAACCATAATCCCGATTGCTTGTGTGCTCGCGCTAAAGAGCGCACAGATGTGGAACAACGGGTATGTACTAAGCCACTTCGCATTCGTTAAGCCGGAGACACTGAGCAGCGGCAGCAGAGAAAAAATGAGCAGCGACGCAAACATTGCGCCAAAGGTGCTGCTAATCCGCTGCGAAAGAGCCAGCGTCACACAGGCTATACATCTCACCGCGGCCAAACGAAAAAAGTCTGGATTGCTACCATTAGAAATAAAGGTATTTCCGGCGCGTTGTAATATTCGCTGATGCTGTAAACCGGAGCCATCCATGTGCCAAGTCCGTAGTCACGGATAAAGCCCCAAAAGCGCGGCAAAAGGCTGAGCGCCGTTATTAAGCCGCATACAGTAAAAGAAAGCAACAGCTTGTACCGCACGGTGGCACGCCGTCCAAGCGGCGTTGTGCCGATGACTTTGATCATCTCTGTCTGCTGTTCTATTGCGAACAACCCGGAAAAACATACTGCGCATAAGATAGATGCCCAAAGCGTCTCAGGCAGATTCTCCGTATCGTATTGATCGACAACTTTAGCCAGCCGGATTCATAGACCATTTCCATACGAGGTTTTTCTTTCAGCATCTCGACTACCTCATTGCCGTCCCCGTCCTCTGTAACCACCTCCACCTCAGTCACAACATCCATACCGTTCGCACCATCCGTTGTGACTTTGACGGCGTAGACGGAAAGAATGACCTCCCACCGGATGGCGGAAACACCGTCCGACGCTTCGATTTCCAAAATATCATGGGGGTTCGCCTGTTCGATTTGTCCGATGCGGGCGTAGTATTCTTCATTTAGCTCCGCTGTCGCCTGCCGCATAAGCATCCCGTCCTGCGTCGTTTTGTTAGAAAAGAACACACCGAAGGGAGAAGCCAGAAACGCCCCACCATACCCACCCATGATGAGGACCAGAACCAAAACAGACGACACCGCGGCTAACACTGCACCAAGCCAAGACAACACAGCGGACGCCATCCGGGCCGCCTGTACAGCTGCCTGTACGGTCTGCCATGCAAATTGGCGCGCGCCCTGTTTTTGTGAAGCGCTCTTGGGCGCTCCGGCAATTCCATTCCCTCTCTTAAAAAATGCAGAAGAACGGTGCGCATCATCGCGCACCGTTCTTTTCTGCCATATAGTGCCCGGTCTCAGTGTGTCTGACCGACATAAGGCTATATCCCGCGCCTAATTCAAAATTTCCTGATTTCGGGAAATTTTCTCTGTTTTCTGTCTCACTCCATCCGTGTGCGCGGTCCGTGATGCAGGGCGATAACGGCCTATTGCCTGTGCATCCGTCCATTGGCCCTTTTCCCGTTCTGCCCGCAGATGTACAGCCTGCCTAAATACCACCCAGTCTGCGTCCGCAGATGTCTCCCCGCCCCGCAGCGCCGCACGCTCCGGCGCTTTCTCCTGCTACGTATCACGCTGCCGGGGAATCTGCTTTTCGAGCAGCCCCGCCTGCAGCATACGCTTTGCAGCATACTGCAAAGCATCACTCTTTTCCTTTACCCGCGGCCCTCCCGCGCTTTTCTTTGTTTTCAATTCTTTCATATACACCCGGTGGTGCGTGGGGGTAGCCGCGTGATTTACAGCCCGAGCGAGAGTGTCAAAGAAAATCATTGGTCCCGTATTGCTATCTGCCGTGATAGCTAAAGACTGTACCTACGCACAGTGAGGTGGATACAACATAAACGTAGCAGATGATACCTGTCTGTGTCTCGGTATGTATAATGTAATGTGAAGCCCTTGGACATATGTGCAAAAGGACTTGACTGGTGTGGTCGGTCCCTTCTGGTAAAGTCGGAGGGGAGGCCTACTCCGTTCAGAGTAGGCCGCTCCCACCAGAGACTTCTACGGCATTGAAGTGAACCAGCGTACCGATAGCGTTCATGCATTGCTCGCCTGTGACCGTCATGCGTAGGCGGTGCGCTCCGGAGGCCAATCCGCAGGCTGTGAACAAGCTCTCGCGATACAAAGGGCATTCATACCATGTGTCCCGCTCCACACACATGCCATCCAGCTCTACGCGGATACGTCCGCCACTTTTGTCCTTCATGCCCAACACACAAACAGCGGTGCCATCGAAAGAAAATTCTAACGTGTCGCCGGCAACGCCGGAAACCATCAATGTACGCATATAGTGGTTGGATGAACTCCCTGTTTCGCGCCAACTACCGCGCATCTGCAATCGGGGGTCCATCGCGGGGAAACGTAGGCAGTACGGGCAGTCATCCAGCGGCTCAATGCGCAAGTCTTCATACTGCACCTGGTGATAGCCACTTCCCAGTACCACCTGCCCGCTTGGGATGCTCTCATCCTGTACCTGCGCCAGAAGCACTCCGTCCAAAATCGCTTGGATGCGGTCATCCTGACAGCGCAGCGCCAGCGTATGCCAATTGTGGGGTGCAAAGCCTTCCAGCAGACCGGCCACCAGCACCAGCGGGCCGCGGCGCAGGTGCCACTGGCCATTGTGGAACACACACAGATTATAACATTCGGCAGGCACATTGCCCAGCGGGGCCAGATTGCAGCGTGCGCCCAACAGTATATAACCCTCGCAGTTCGGTGAGGGTAGCTCCTCCATGCAGGCGCGCACACTCACTTGGTAATTGCGCATCTCCTGTCCACCCAGAATTGTATAGGGGTCCGGCGTGGCGCGAAGGCGCCAGTCGATGGGGCGGGTGGCGGGAGAAATCATCTGCCGCAGGCGAAAGGGGCTCTCCGAACTCTCCTGAAAAAGCTCAAATGCTCCCCCCTGGTCCACCGCATAACGAGGCTGGCCGCCGGGCGCATAGGACTGAAAATCCTCCATGTAGGGAAGTGGGAAGTGTTCTGGGGCAGGCGGCGGTTCTTCAAAAGCACCTTTGCGCTGGCCTGTAGTGGTGGTAAAAGTGCACACACTGTTGGCAGGCAGAACGGTCTCAAATATACCCTGCTCTACGGATAGGTCCCCTCGTTGGACAAACTGTTCCCGTTCAGTGGTAATCCACACATGTAGCCGATCTATGGCTAGATGCTCCAGCTGAAAGCGCAGGCTCCGCTCCTGTGCGCTGCGGTTGAGCACCACAATAGTAAAACCAGCTCCGCCGGACTCCCGGAGGGCCAAGCAACCGCCGTCTCGATCGCACCAACAGCCCTCATCCAGATATTGCCATCCAGGCTGCATGAACTGGGTGAATTGGGCCGTTACCCACAATCCGGGTTCCACCCTGTAGTGCCCAGACCACGGTTGCGCCGCCGTTAGGATGCTTTTACAGCTGTAGGGCGTGGAGTCGTAAATTGCCTCAATAACGGGGTGCATCTGATACTGCACCATGCGCCCGCTGGCATAGCTTTGGATGATTTTGTGGGCCATGTCCAAAGCACAGGAAAAATGATGACGATAGGGAGCCAAATCCTCGCTATTAAAGATAGGCAGGCCGCAGTTACGAGCGCTGTCAGGTGTGTCCTCGTGGTAGTGGGCACTGATGGCGTACAGCGCACCGCGAAGCCGTCGGTCTCCCTTCACGACGGGGGCAATGTTCCAGTCGGTATTGCTGTCCGCACCTGTTAGCTTTAGGCCGCGGTAGCCGTCGGCGTCCAGACGTGGACGCAGCACCTCGGTCACCCAGCGGGGACTGTAGCTCCCCTCGTTTTCATCAGGAGCCAGATAGTTGAAATCCAGTCCGAAGTGAACCCGCGCCCCATCCAAAAAATTTTTATAATAGAGGTACTTCTGCTCGTTGTTGGTGATCCAACGGGGTGTCCCCCAGCGGATGGCGTCCAACAATAGGTGGGGATTGCGGTCCTTGGCCTGACGGGCGAACCATAGACCCACGCCGCGGGTGATGTCAAAATCTTGCTCTGAACGCATATGGCTGGGTTCGGTACCGGCGGTCCCATTGGCATCGGAACCAATCTCCACCTTCAGCACGTGCAGGCTCGCGCCGAACTGAGGGCGAAACAGATAATCCAGAATTTCCTGTTGCTGGCGCGGCGGATAGTCCCGCAGAAGGCGGGTCATGCCGTTGCTGGTGACGCCGCCAATGCCCTCGAATACACGGCCTGGGCCATTACCGTCGATGTGTACCGTAGTCGTCATAGGGAATGCCTCCTCTTTGTTTTTGCGAGTTCTCTGTACGTTGCACAGAAAATATACCCATCGGGATACCACCCAGTATAATGGTCTGTTTTGCGCGTGTAAACTGCAAATTTCCGGCTTTGCTGGCCACAGATGCTATGGAAAAAGTGAACAAAAAAAGACAGGCCCGACAAAAAATTCCATGGTCGTTTTTGCGCAAATGTCAAAAAAAGCGTCAATTCTCCAATTGAACGGCGGCGTTCAATATCCTATACTGGGAATCGAAAAAAACATCCCACAGGACAACAGGACACAGGACAGGAGTAAGGCCCATGAAAACAATACACGCACAGTCGGTAGCCAGTATGCAAAGGGATAGGCGCAGTCTGCTGGATTCTTTCCGACAGCACAAGGTGCTGTGGATTATGCTGATCCCAGCGCTGGTTTATTTTATTGTCTTCTGCTATACACCCATGGCGGGAATCTGGCTGGCGTTTACGCGCTTTGATTTTCGGCTAGGCTTTTTCGGAAGTCCATTTGTAGGACTAGACAATTTCCAGTACCTATTTAAAAGTGGAATTTTGTGGCAGCTGGTACGTAATACGGTGTTGTACAATCTTGCCTTCCTCATTATCGGCAACATTTTGCAAATCGTATGTGCCATTTTCTTGAGTGAACTGATGAACAAGCTGTTTGTGAAAATCAGCCAGTCGGTGATTTTTCTGCCCTATTTCATCTCCATGGTACTGGTGGGTCTGTTCAGCTACGCGCTATTCAATGTGGACAACGGCCTCATCAATACGGTGCTCCGTTCGCTGGGCCTGCAGGATTATAACTTCTATTTAAATGCAAACGCTTGGCCGCCCATCATCATCGCTTTCCAAGTGTGGAAAGGGCTTGGTTACGGCAGCATCATCTACCTGTCGGTCATCAGTGGTATTGAGACTGATTATTACGAGGCAGCCCGCATAGACGGAGCTACCAAATGGCAACAGATTCGTTACTTAACGCTACCCATGCTCAAGCCCACGTTCATGTTGCTGTTTATGTTCAACCTAGGCAGCATCTTGAAGGGCCAATTCCAGCTGTTTTATCAGCTTATCGGAGACAACGGTCTTTTGTACAGCACCACGGACATCATCGACACATATGTATACCGCGCCCTCACCGTGAATTTCGATATCGGCATGGGTTCGGCTGCGGGCGTATTCCAATCAGTGTTCGGTTTTGTGCTGGTGATTACCGTGAACGCCATCGTGCGCAAGCTCAACAAAGAGTACGCGCTGTTTTAACGAAAGGAGAACCCCTACAATGATTCATGCGATTCACGCAAACCGAATCCGCCCGGACAAGGGGAGCCGCTCCTTTTCCATTCTGGGTTATATCGTGATGGCCGCCATCACACTGATCTGTCTACTTCCTTTCTGGCTAATGGTATCGGGCAGCCTGTCCGACGAAACGACAGTGCTCACCGAGGGCTTCAAGCTGTGGCCGAACCCATTTAGCTTGGACGCCTACCGCGCTATCTTCCAGGGGTGGGATAAAATTGCCTCGGCTTACGGCATCACGATGCTGGTAACGCTGGTGGGCACGTTTATTGCGCTGCTCATCACCTCCATGACCGGATATGTGCTACAAAGGCAGGACTTCGCTCCCCGCAACAAGGTATCGTTTTTCTTTTACTTCACCACGCTATTCAGCGGCGGCGTCATTCCCACATATATTCTGATCGTTAATTACCTGAACCTGAAGGATAATCTGCTAGCACTCATCCTACCCGGCATGCTGACCCCATGGTTTATCATGTTGATGCGCAATTTCATCAAATCCATCCCTTTTACCATCATCGAAGCGGCGAAAATTGACGGTGCGGGCGACTGGCGCATTTACATGCATATCGTTCTACCACTGTCCAAGGCAGGGCTGGCTACCATTGGCCTGTTCATCGCTCTGAACTACTGGAACGACTGGTATCATGCCAGCCTGTATATCAACTCTGAAGCACTATACCCTCTGCAATACCTTTTGTACCGCATGCTGTCCAATGCCGAGTACATGAAACAGGCAGCCGCGGCTGGTGTCTTTCTGGAGGGGGCCGCCATGCCCACAGAGACTCTGAAAATGGCAACGGCCATCGTGGTGACGGGTCCCATTCTGCTGTTGTACCCTTTCATTCAGCGGTACTTTGTAAAAGGCATCATGATTGGGGGTGTGAAGGGATGAATGGCGGGTTTACGCCCCGCCACCCGCTGTGCTGTGACCGTCCTATGGCGGCTTCACAATATTATCGCAAAAAAGGAGGAAAAACATGAAAAAATTAATCTCGGCAGCGCTGGCGACGCTGCTCACTCTCAGTATGCTGACGGCCTGCGGAAGCTCCGGCGCACCGCAAAGTTCCAGCGGCCAAACGCCATCCTCGACTGATTCGGACGACTCGTTCGGAGAGTATGTGGAGCTTTTGATGTACAGTTCCGGTTCCTCAGGTCCGGATACTGAGAAGGCCATGAAGCACTTCAACGAACTGCTGAAGGAAAAGGCCAACACCACCATCAAAGTGACCTGCCTAGGCTGGGACAATTATGAGAACCAGTACAACCTGATTCTCACCTCCGGCGAAAAGGCAGACCTGATGTACGTTAATCCCAATCTGTACAGCCGCTATGCCTCCACAGGCGCGTTTACCGATCTGACGGATCTGTTCCCGGAGTACATGCCTGAGACATATGCCCTGTTCTCCGAGGATGAGCTGCAGCAGGCCCGGGTGGACGGTCACCTATATGTCATCCCCTCCTATGAGGTAAACTACAACCAAAACGGCATTTTCTATCGACAGGACCTAGGCGAAAAATACGGCGTGGATAAGGTTGACAGCATGGAAAGCTTAGAGGCCTACATGGATGCTGTTGCGAAAAACGAGTCCAACGTGCGCCCTATCGACGGCAATCCCGAGCAGGCACTGTTCCAACTGTTCAAAAGCTATTACGGCTTTGAAAGCATTGCCGGCTCCAATACCTCCATTGTGATGGTGCGCGGCTACGACGACATTGAAGACATCGTCGCCTATCCTTTTACTGAGGAATATGTAGAGTGGGTCCATCGGATGAAGGATTGGGCCGACCGTGGCTTCTGGAGCACCAACGCCCTGTCCAGCACCATGGACCCGTGGTCCAGTATCCAAGTGGGCACCAGCGCTATCACCCAAGCTAACGCCGACGGTGCCAAAAACATGATGCGCACCATGGGGGAAAAACTGCCCAACGCGGTATGTGATTACTGGAGTCTTGCCAATCTGACCGGATATTCTTACGCGGACCCCGTGATGCAGAACGGCTATGTGGTACCTGCTTCCTCGCAGAACGCCGAACGTGCCTTGCGCGTTCTGGAACTCATCAAGACCGACCAAGAGCTGTTCGACGCCTGGATGTACGGTATTGAGGGATATCACTTTAATCTCAACGAAAGCGGCCAGCTTGTGCGCCCGGCGGCCGGGCAAGATCCCGCCAAGGTTAACACCCACAGTATGTCGGGCGCGCAGTATGCCATGCGCGTGAAGGGCCTGATGCGCGAGGATGCTGGCGTATGGGAGGGCTATCAGCCTCTGTTGAATCAGCTGAACTCTATGAGCGTGCCCAACAAATTCGGCGCCGTGGTTCTGGATTATACCAATGTGCAGGCCGAGTTGGCAGCTGTCAACCAAGTAGTACAGCAGTATGGCATGCCCATCAATGTGGGTATTGTAGACGACGTAGACGCTGCTGTGGAAGAATACCGAGCCCAGCTGGAGTCTGCCGGCATCGACCGCCTGGTGGAAGAGGTAAAGGCCCAAATGCTCGCCTACTACGAGGCGAACGGCATCACCTGAATCAAAAATACCGTTGTGTAGCGGCCGGCTTTTGTGTATGATAAATGGCAGGCACCTGACAACGAGAATCGCACGTCGCGGGTGTTCTGTCAACCCACGGCGTGCGAAGTATTTTTTTAGGGAGGCGGCCAGCTATGAGAAAAAAATGGAAAAGAGCGTCTTTCCGGTGGCTGGTCCTGATGCTGACGGGCATGGGACTGTTGCTGGCCCTAGCGGCGGGAGGGCTGGCTTGGCTATTTTATTCGGCCGCCCAGCGTCAGACGGCGCTGTTTTGCGAAAACATCTTGAAGAGCAGCGCGCACGGTGAAGAGGTAATTACAGAGGCTACTAAGGACGTATTCGACAGCATCAGCCTAGACGCGTCCATGCTCGAGCTGCTTAATGCGAACGAGATTAAGCCAAAAAAGCTCTTAGAAGGACTCCGCCAGCTGCAAATCTATCAGGAAACCAATTATTTCATCGACTCCATCTATATTTACAATCCTCGCACAGGACAGATTTATGTGTCTAGTCTCAACGCTACCGAGGCCGTATGGACACTGGAGGATTTCTACGACCGAGAAGCGGTGCGCCTGTTTGCCGATTACACAGACTATCGAAACATGCAACCGGTCACCCGGGAACTGAATGTATCATACCCTGCCATAGACACAGTGCATCTTCTGACTTACATGCGCTACAATACACTATCTCCTCCGGGGAAGTCCAGCGTGGTGATGGTGAACGTGCGCATGGAGGCGCTGTTTGAGAAAATCTACACCCCGCTGGAGGAGATGGACACCAGTCTTTTGCTGATTGACGAACAGGGCAGGCTACGCTATTCCAGCGCAGCAGAGACACAGCACGCCAAAGAACTGGCTGCCAAGGTGGTATCCCGGAGTGGCCGTCAGGGCACGTTTGTAGAAGACGGTGCTGGAGCGGGTACTATCGTGTGCTACCGTCCAGCTTTTGGTGGCTACTGGACGCTAATCTTCACGGCCAACCAGAACCAGATGTTCAACTTGCTGGAAACGAGTACCTTTTCCATATGGGTGCTGATATTTACACTTTTGTTTGCGCTTTTGTGCTTCGGCTGCGCGGTGCTAATGCGCCGCTTGGCCCAGGCCCAGCGGGACAATCAGGCCCGACTGGAGGCTGCTGAAAAAAAGCAGCGGGAGGCGGCCGAAGAAACTCATCGCCGCGCGGTACTACGCTTTTTGCATGGCGGAGATGGCCGCTATATCCATCAACTGAAAATCGCTGATATCGCGTTGCCTCCGCAAAAAAGAGTGCGCTTGGCAGTCCTCGTATTAGACCGGTATACTTCCCAAGTGGCACGACAGTATGCAGGGCCGGCCTGCATGGCCCTGAAATACGGTATCTGCAACATTGCTACGGAGATGCTGGATGGTGTGTGTTTTACAGCTTACGAGGACGACGCGCGGTGTATTGCTGTACTGGAAGCAAGGCCGGAGGCGGAACTGACGGGCGATCTTTCTACGTTTCAGGAAAAGGTAAGCAACGTACTTGATGTATCATTGTCGGCTTTTCTGTCCGGCGAAGTATGTTGCGACCAGTTGCCCATCGCCTACGATGGGCTGTGCGGAGCTTTGCCCTATCAAAAGCTATTCGGCCCGAACAGCACAATCACGGCGGAAATGTTGGCTCGGCGGGAACTTCAGGAGTACACCTTACACGAAGAACATCTGCGCAGAATCTCCAAGGAGATTCTACGCATGGATACAGCGCAGGCCCTGGTTCATGTCGATGAACTGTTGGAGCAAATGAGCCAGAGTTCCTACCGCAGCTTTCAGCGGTGTCTTCTGCAACTGGTGACCGCATTGGATAAAGCATTGGAGACACTACAGCGTAACAACCAGCTGGAGGAAACGTTATACACCGATGTACTGATTTACAACCTGGGTAGTCTTGAGAGCATGGAAGACATTCATAGCGCCATTGAAAACATGCTGCACCAGACCGAGGAAGCAATGACGCAAAAAAATAGCGACCGCCTACAACAGTTGCTGGAAAATATCCGAAATACTGTAACCCAAGGCTATGCGGACCGGGATTTCTCGGTAAACACTATTGCGGATGCAACCAACCTGAGTCCTGCTTATGTGGGCAGGCTATTCAAGCGGAGCACAGGTATAACGCTGGTGGAATACATCTTAGAGGTGCGCATGGACGCGGCCCGAACCCTTCTCACCGACACTGATTTGTCTGTGACGGAGATTGTGCCCCGAGTGGGCTTTGGAGATGCACCATATTTTTACAAGGTATTCAAAAAGACAAATGGCTGTACCCCCGCCCAGTATCGCGCCAACCAACGCGGCTTGGGAAAAGTCGGTGCCAACCACTGATCGACTGCGTGTTTAAACCCGGGACACCGTTGAAATCGTACATCCTGCCGTTTTTCGAAAACTCTCTCCCTCATCCTATTTTCATCTTGCAGAGGCCTTACCCTGCCTTTTTTGTTTACTTGAGGCTATGAAGTTGCAGTATAATGAACAGCCCCCGTGCCGCCATCAACGGCACAGGGGCTGTGTTTCGATAATTTTTTTGTTAACTCTACGCCGGCATTCTTTACCCGTGAAAAACTTCCAATGTTTTAAGCCACTAGGCACCTCAACATTGGTGACAGATACAGCCTGTGGCGAATACATTCCAGTTGCATTTACAACTTTTTATATAGTATAGCAAGTATTTCATATTTGTCCAATTATTTTTAATTATTTTGCTTTTTTTATGCAACTGCCACTTTTATATTTCTTTCCGTGCGTGAGCTGTGGAAATATGCCAATTGATGCTGCAGCACAGTCATAACCACCAGCTAAGCTGGTGGCTTGAGTAGGCTTTATAAGCGTCTTTTATCGGCAGGCGTCTCAAGACGCACCGAATTCTCTTTCGTCTCCATCTCGCACCCTGCCGCCCGTAAATGAGCAATTCACTTTTCCAACTAACTCTTCTACTTACTCGGTATCCTTGTTATTAACAGCTCGCTTCGCTCGACGCTTGAAGCTAAAGCTTTTTTACCGGCTTCCTCCACCGACATTGCCGGTGCTTTCCTTGCTCAAAAACAAAAGGACACGCCGCAGAAGTCTATTCTGCAGCGTGCCTTTTTCTGACCTCTTGTACTCCTTTTCAATATAGGTTGGACAATGGGATTCCCGTTTCATATGCATTTGATACATTTGAATTGGCTTCATAAACGATGCTAAAGCTTCTCACTTGTGTTTTGCCCCGCGTCAATCTGAGCCACATGCCATTGCTTTATCGCACTGCACATTCACCAAACCTTAGCCTGAACGAAATACAGAGCCGAAAATCTTAACAACACAGAAAGACTGCCTCTATCGCATACATTTCCTCACGCATTTCCCAGCGTATCGGCAACGATTATTCCCCATATATCAGCTATGCCGAACATCAACGAATGATATAGACAGAGGCTTACCTCCTACATTTTGCAGGCGGTAAACTCCTTTTTATGGAATACCCCTGTCTTGAAATATTATCTGTTTCTAAATTGACAGCAAAGAAGATTCCTGTCGGCCAGGCTTTTCCTTGTGAAGCTCTGTAAGCTTTTGGTTGAGCTCCTGCACCGTGTCCTCGTCGAAAGAGCTGCTCATATGGTTTAATATTTCGAAAAGGGAGAACATTATTTGCAACTTTCATCACTGTGTTATTTTTTAATTGCGGAAGATACGTTTCGATCAGTTCTGCCGCTTGCGGATTGTCCATCAGATTCCCAATGGAATCCATCAGGGAAAAACGGTCCTCTGGGAAAAGGCCCCCTTCTCCCTGGCCGGGTGTAAACCAGTTTTTCACGTTAAAGCCGGGGTTAGGGTCAACATAAGTATAGTCGGGGTTCGTCGTATCCACCCTCGTCCAAGTCACGGTGTCGGTGCAGTTCCCGACATGTGCGGTCATTGTATTTTCGCCGGCGTGTAGCGGCACTTCCTCGAATACGAATACGGTCTGGCCGTCCTGTTCCGCAAAGAACGCGCCGTCTACTTCCAGTGTGACATAGGGTTGGTTGGTATAGATGCGGACCGTCATCGAATCGGCCACCCGCTGAGCGTAGCGCCGGGAATTGATGTGCACAAACGGCTCGCTGGCCCACTGCGCCTTGTAGTAATAGAAGGAATCCTTGCGGAGGTTGCGGTCATAACTGACAAGGCCTTTGCACTTGCCGCCCCTTTGTTCCCCCCTCATTGCGCAATGCGCTTCCGAAATCAAAGAGGTTCCATACAAAAGTCCCCCACACAGAAGACCTGTTGAGGATGGGATACACCGTTTCGTGGAAAAGCGCCTGGAATTCTTCGCTGTAATCTTTTACACGGGGGACGTCTGCGTGGAAAGACGGGTTTGCGTCAACGCCATACTCGGAAACGCCGAGCGCAACATTCGGGTTATCCTGCTGGAACTTGTCCAAGAAATCGGCATATTCCTCCATTTTGCCGTAATACCAGCCAAAGTAAATGTTGTAGGCGACCACATCGGTGATATGGTTCAAGGGGCTGTTGTTCTTGACGCTGTTCAGATTGGAACTGGTGGTGAGGCGGGTGGGATCAAGCTTTTTGGCCAGGGACTGAAGCCTTTCAACGTTGCGGTACATTGCAAAGGTCTCTCCCGCGATTGCGATCTCATTCTGCAGCCCCCAGAAGCACACACAGGGATGGTGCAGGTTTTGTAGGATCAGCTCCGTCAGCTGCGCACAGGCATTCTCGAGGAGGCTTTCATCGTCCGGCATGTGGATCTCGGCCCACACAACAAGGCCTTCACGGCCGCACAGATCATAAAAACATTGCGGATGCTGATAATGCGAAAGCCTCACCGCATTTGCGCCAAGCTCGCGCAAAATGGCCATATCCTCGTCAAGCTGCTGCCGGGCCGTCGCATTGCCGCAGTCCTGCCGATCCTAATGGCGCGCCACACCGCGCAGGGGGACGCTGTTCCCGTTGAGGAAGAAGCCCTTTTGCGGGTCAACTTCAAAACGACGCCAGCCAAAAGAAATCGAAACCTCGTCGCAGCTTCCGTCAGGGCCGGTAACGCGGGCAACGCAGGAATACAGTGCCGGCCCTTTCAGGCCGTCCCACAATGCGGGATTTTTGAGCGTGATCACGGCATTGGGAAAATCTCCCCCGTTTTCGGCGCTTGCTACGGCCTGCCCTTTCGGCGAAAAAACCTCATAGAGGACAGCGGCGCCGGCGCCGCCAACGAGATGCGTTTCAATGGAAAGGCGAGCGTCGCCGTTTTCTTCCAGCTGGGGAGAAAGCAGTACGCCCTAAGCGCCGTAATACAGCAAATCGAAATGTGTTTGCGGCGCACAGATCAGGTTGACATCCCGGTAAAGGCCGCCGAAAATAGAAAAATCACTGGAAAGCGGGCAAACATCTGTGAATTCGCCATTGTCAACAAAAACAGTCAGCCGATCTTCGCCGCCGGGCGTACAGACATCCGTGATATCAAAACGGAATGTGGAGTAACCGCCGCGGTGTTCGCCGAGAAAATGCTCGTTCAAGTAAGCGCGACAAACGGAGTTGGCGCCCTGAAATTTCAGATAGAAACGGACGCCGGCGCCCTGCGGGGCACAAAGCACACGGGAATAAACACAGCAATCACGCAGGTAGGTGCCGCCTCCCTGTCCATCTTCCGCATTCTAGGTATGGAGCAGGCATACAGGCCGCATCTGCTGTGTATCCTGTGTAAAGGGCGGCTCGAAGGAAGTAGAAGAGGCAGAGAAAAACCAGTCATTGTTCAGAGAAAGAATCGTTCGCATTTTCATTCCTCACTTTGATCAATCTTTTTAGGGATATTCGAACAGTAGCCTGCATATGACTGCCGACAGCCCGGTACGCCGGCTGGGCCGGGAGCGCGGGCCGCACAGCCTTTTCACTGGCTGTGCCTGTGGGCGTATTTCTTCACCCGCTCGTCGTCGATCATGCCCGACCAGTCCATGCCAAAACCGAAATCGTACAAATGCCCCTCCGTGTCTGTATGGCATGCCATATCAAAGGGAACGTCTTCGCATTGCTGTTCCACCGTGTCCATGTCCCGCGGCAGCTGCATGGGCAGCAGGCCGGACGGCTCACAGTTTCCGCTGATGACCTCCAGCAAAGCCTGCGGCAGATCGCCGAACGCCGCAATAATGGCGTCCGCAGCAGGTTCAAACTCTGCCACGACCATCGGGTTGGTCATCTTGACGCATACAATGACCGGTTTATCGCCCATCACCTTCCGCGTATCCAGCACAAGGTCCAGATCGTCCTCATTGTCCACCGTGACCGTTTTCCCGCGATAGCTGCGGTCGATGAAATCCTCCTTCGGATCTCCGCCGGCAATGCTGTGTTCCCGCGCCTGCGTTGCCGTATACGGGCGGTACTGCAAACTGACGGGCACATACCCGTTCCCGCCGTTTTTTCTATCCTGTGCATCGTATCCGCCCAGCAGGGTAAAGCCCGCGCCGTTTGGCTGCCGGATAAAGCACACCGCCGCCTCGGCTTGTGCCGGGTCGTCCGTCAGCTCGAAGTATTTCCCCAGCAGCGCCGGGCTGACGGGGTCGTGCCAAAGCTCCTCTGTGGCGATCCCCATCCAGTCTGTATTGGCCGGCGTATGAACTTTGGGGACATAGAGCTTTGTCTTCGGCGCCAGCGGCAAGGCATGGCTCTTGTTTTTCAGCAGGACCAGGGACTTGATCTGGGCGTCGAACCCTTCCGCCATATAGGCGGGGCAGCCCACCACCTTAGCCGATTCGTCCGGCTGCAGATACGGGTTCTCGAACAACCCTGTGCGGAAAATATTTTTCAGCAGCCTTCTTGCCGACGCCTCCATCCGCGCGCGCATAAATGCCTCGCCGTGTTCTGCTGCGCCGAGCCTGTAGGCTCCAAGGATCGGGTCTTTTGTATTCAGCCCGCCGAACTGGTCCACCCCGGCCATCAGGATCTTGTAGCACCGCTGCTCTGCCGTCAGTGTCTCCACGCCCCAGCATTTGCCGCTGTACATACTGTCGACTTCTGTTTCATCGGCGGTGATGCTCCAATCTGTGCACACCACCTCGTCATAACCATATTTTTCACGCAGCAGGTCGCTGATCAGATATTTGCTGTAGCTGCACCCCACATTTTCACCGCCGGGCTGGCCGTAGATGATTGTGTAATACGGCATGACCGCACTGGCCTTTTGGGTCTTGCCCTCCAGGTTGAAGGCCCCTTCCGTAAATGGCACCAGGTGCTCGTCAAAGTTGCCGCCCGGGTACACCGAGTATTTCCCGCAGGCGAAATGGGCGTCCCGGCCGCCCTCCACCGCGCCGCCGCCCGGCCAATGCTTCACCATGGCATTCACGCTGTCGTAGCCCCAGCCGTCCGCGATCTCCGCATCGCCTTCCGATGTCTGGAACCCGTCGCAGTACGCCCGCGCCAGATCGGCGTTGAGACGGCTGTTTTCCCCGAAGCTTCCCAGGAAGCGGCTCCAGCGGGGCTCTGTGGTCAGATCGACCTGGGGGGAAAGGGCCGTCGTGATCCCCAGCGCCCGGTATTCCTTGGCCGCGACCTGCCCGAACCGCTTTACCAGGGCCGGGTCGAAGGTGGCCGTCATGCCCAGCGGTTCCGGCCAGTGGGAAATGTCCCCGCCTGCCCCGGCGTCAAATTCGAACGTCACGGAGGTGCCGTGTCGGGGAGCGCTGCTGATGGCGATCGGGATGCCCCAGGGCAGACTTTCAGACAGCTCCTGCAGGCGGTTGCTCCAATCTGCCGCAGCCTCCGGAGACTGAACCGATACAACAAGCACATGGCGCAGAAAATCGTTTGTGATGAATTCACGCTGCTGGTCGGTCAGAGACGAGAGCGGCAGCCCGCTCTCCTCCAGGCTTTTCCCTTCGTAGGATACCTCTCCAAAATACGGGCTTGAAAGGCCGGGGACAAATTGGTGACGGCTGTACAGCATCAGGCCAGCGATCTGCTCTATCGTCATGCGCGCCGCCAGATCCCGCGCCCGCTCCTCAGCGGGAAGGCGCCAATCCTCATAGGGATGCAGTTCCCCGTCCTTCGCCAGGTCTTTAAAGTGCAGGCCGTCTTTCTCCAGCAGCTTGACCCCGGACTCGACGGACCAGGCCAGCTTCGGCCCATTGGGGTCCTGGAAAAATGTCAGATGCGTGTGTATCTCTTTCATTTCTGTTTCCCCTTCCTGTCGTTTTCAGTGTTCCTGTAGAACTTTCATTTCATACCTTTCCCCCCTCTGCCAGCTATTGCTTTTTCACAACTGTTTCTTTTTCTGCGGTATTATTGGGACCCACGAAAAGCATATCCGTTTCCTCATCCCTGTAAATTTCCATCGATGCCGCAACCCCAAGCCACACAGCCCCTATACAGGACCTCCATTATTACCGCTGCTCTGTAACGACTGATTGGAATTTTGAAGTGAGTTCTCTCCTCGCGGTTTACGGCGATATTCACTGGGAGTAATGCCCATATATTTTTTAAACAGGCGGCGAAAGGTAATGTCGCTTCCGTAGCCTACGGTTTTTGACAAATCGTTGACCGAAATATCCGTACTCAAAAGAAGTATAGCCGCATGCTCAATGCGCTTTTTGTTCACATAATCCAAAAAGTTAAAATTAGTCATCGAACGAATTTTGCGGCTGACAACGCTTTCGGAAACGCCAAAATATTCTGCCAACGCGGTCAGAGACAGATTTTCATCAAACAGATGGTCGTTCAAATACGACAAAACCGTAGGTTCATTTTGCGCTGTAAACAGGCCTTCCTCCATGGCAGTTTGTATGGAATCACAGGTATCCAAAACCCTTTGGTACAAGCTCTGAACCGCATTTGGCGCATCGGCATTCCATTGCTGCAGCTGCTCGTAGCAAAAGGAAAGCTTGTATTCTGTCTCCAACCGTTTTACGCAGGACAACATCGTGCTGTGAAGAAAGCGCAAATGTTCCTTGCTGGAGTATCCGTTATAGACTGTTTTGGCAAAATACTCTTGAATGAATTCCTTCGCTTCGGAAATGCGTCCGAAAGAAAATGCCGCAAAAAGCTGGCTTAGGCCATCCGGCTGATGAAGCAGGAAAACGCCACTTTCCAATAAAGCTTTCCACTCGCAGCCTTTGGACCAGTTGTCCAGCGCCGTGTAATTCAACGCGTCGTACGCCTGATGGTAAGCATTGCCAAGCATATCAACGGAGGTTGTCTTGTCGCTTGTCCCGTACGCATGGACTGCAGGTGTGCGCTCCAGTATCTGATACAGCTTGCTTGCAGCCATTGTAAGCGATGCATCTGTTGAAGCATTCAGAAGGAAAACACAGGAATGGCGGCTATGGATGGCCGTGTAACAAACAAATTCATCGCCATCCTGCCGCATCTCCTCCGTCAACGCCATAATGGTATCGTGGCGGAAACCATCACCGGCCACAGCAACACACTGCCAAAAGGCATACGGAAAAAAACACCCCATCGCATGGAGCGCGTTGAGCGTCACCTGGTGTTCCTGCGTACCGTCAAACAACTCCAGCAAAAGACTGTTGATTATCACCGGTTTATAGATTTGCACCTGTTCTTCCATGTTTTTCTGGCTGTCAGTGATTGAAGAAATTACTGTGACCAGGGCTTCATATTCCATCTCCTGCGAAAGCCCATCTTGGGTCTGCGTAGAAAGCGAGCGGGCCAGTTCGGAAATAGGGGCATAATTCTTTTTGCAAAGCGCCAGCGTAATAAACCATCCGATAAAGAGCGCTGTTCCCCACACGGCAACCATCAGAAAAGCCAAGCGCCACAGCCGCTGATGAAGCAAAGCCGCAGGAAGCCCGGCATATATGCGCCAGCCGCTGAATGTACTGATGGACAGGCTGGTTGGCTCTTCACCGGAAGCCTCTAACTGAGCAAGTGTGTCCTCTTCCGGAAGAAAACGGGAATCACTGCAGAATATGGAATTCCCGTCGGCGTCATAAATGAAATAGTAAGCCTGCTCACCGGCAATTTCTTTAAACGCCTCCGCTACCCGGCGCGAATCCCAGAAAACAAATAGATTTCCATACTGCTTCCCGTGCGTGTCGATCACAGAAGTTACAAAGACCGGCGAAACCGGTATTACATTTCCCACTGCCCCCTCCCGGACAAAGAGAAATTTCCCGGCTGGCAAATGGCGCAGATAATCCGATTGCGGGACCGCCGGTGTGGCAAACAATGTCTGATAGAATTCATCCAGCTCCAGGGTGCCGGTATCTGTAATAACATACTCACGATTATATAAATATACCGCCAGATGAGAAATATTATATTCCATGGCGCCTGCGGCCACCAGCGAATGCTGGACCTGAGACAACAGAACCGCGTCCAATTGAGAAAAATCCATTTCGTCCGATCCATAATCTGCAAGGTCAAGCAGCTTTTCTATTTGCCCTACGCTTGCAGACATTCGCTGGCTTGTTGAAAGCCATTGATCGACAGTTTGCGCCAAACCGGACGTAATCTGTACGGCTTTGTTTTTTTCCTGCTGAACGGTTTCATAAAAAAGCCATGTGGAAAAAGCAGAAAGCAACAGGGTGGCGATCAAAATGAAAACCAGATAGTTCCGCCAAAACATTTTCCAAAACATTTTCGGCATTTTTTCGGATAACCACCGCATTTTCATAAAATCGCCTCTTTCACCAATGTTCTCTTTTTCCCAGACACATTGGATATTTATATTCTATCAAATTCATTTTATTTAAACAAGCAAACTGCCGCGCGCTTCGTTTCAACAGCATAAGACATATAAGACAGTTCCCCGTGCGCCAAAAGGCGGCGAGTGCTCAAAGCACCACGCCGTCCTTAAAAATGGATATCTCTCGGTAGCCTTTCTGCTCGGTGCGGGTCTGTTTCCCGGAGGCGACGTCCAGCACCAGCGCGT
>ERZ1036455.79-NODE-79-length-58405-cov-7.964045_pt1 | contig 58405 bp, 62 predicted proteins | sample MGYA00514228_ERZ1036455 | MGnify/ENA primary metagenome ERZ1036455 (study PRJEB33795, sample SAMN09464920) | human gut metagenome | host: Homo sapiens | place: USA: Stanford, California | collected 2016-07 | study: EMG produced TPA metagenomics assembly of the... | reverse complement strand
CCCCTTTTCGTTCTGTAAAATCAAGTAATTTCTGCACTTTCGCTTCCGGATCTCCGCCGAGAATCCGGTTCATATTACGGATATTTGCGGAATCCATTCCGATCAGATAGTCATATTCTTGATAATCCGCTTTTGTCATCTGACGTGCACGATGAGAAAGCACCGGAATCCCCACTTCTTTTAATTTCCTCACAGTCCCGTAATGCGGGGGATTCCCGATTTCCTCGCGGCTTGTAGCTGCAGAATCAATATGAAAGTGGTCGGAAAGACCACGCTTGTTGACCATGTCCTGGAAAACAAACTGGGACATGGTGGAACGGCAGATATTGCCGTGGCAAACAAATAACACTCTAATCATCTATTTTTAACTCCTTTTTTATCTCGGATTATCTCGGTTTTCCCTTATTTTTCAAGCATTTGCGCACTTTTTCAGTCTATCAAGATTTTTCCCATTTCTCGGCTTATTTTGGCTTATCTCGGTATGTTTCTTCCTTCAAATGGTCTAAAATATGGTCTAAAATGGCCTCAGATTTCAAATTTAGACCAGCCGACATTTGCCGTTCTCCTATGTCTGAAATCTTTGATTTTCCGAAAAAATTTGGTCTAAAAATTTTTCCCTTTTTCAATCTGTTTTAGACCACGACCATCTTCAAAGCCTTGAACTTACTGACTTTCTAGCCATTTTACGAAATGGTCTAAATTAGACCATTTACCCCATCTTCTTGAATTTGACCTTGTCCTCCTTCATACCTAACTGCCGAAACTCATTTTCAGCTTCTGCCTGCTTCCTAGTAAGCTTCTCCACTTCTTCCCTCGCATCGTCCAGCTTAAGATGTGTATAGGTATTGAGAGTAACACTGATGTCCGAATGGCCCATCAAATACTGGAGTACCTTTGGATTCATTCCAGACTTAGCCATATTAGAGCAGTATGTGTGTCTGCATACATGAGGTGTAATTTTAGGAAGCTGTACACGATAGATACTGTTGTATTTGTCAACCGCATGCTGGAAATATTTCTCCCAGTGCATTGCCACCATAGGTTTACCGTCCTTATCAAAGCAAAGGAAACCGGAATAACCATCAATCATAGGTTCTACTTTCGGTGGTCTGCGATTTTTCAATATACGCTGAAAGCATTCGTATACATCATCCTGCATCGGAATTACTCTTGTACCAGCATAGGTCTTTGTCGTATCAATATAGACCAACGTCCCAGTCTTCTGAAGCTGGTGGTCAATATTGATGGTTCTGTTCTCCATATCCAAATCCTTAACCGTCAATCCTGTAAATTCCGAAATACGCATCCCTGTTTTAAACAGAATGTACATACCGTCATAATACTTGCTATAGTGCGTATCATTTTTGATGAAATCAAGGAAAGTTCTTTCCTGTTTTCTTGTAATGGCCTCACGAGTGACCGCATCATTTACCACCACAGTTGCCAGTTGAAATTCAAATGGATTCTTTCTTAATATATCATCATCTACTGCCATCTGAAATGCCGGTCTAACCACCCCTCTGATAGAATGAATCGCCGAATAGCTTTTCTTATCCACCTGCTGCAATCTGATTAACCACTCCTTTGCATCTGACAATCTGACTTTATCAATTCGTCTTGCGCCAAAGGGATCCTTATCCAGCAAATTTATTACGGTACCATAACCAGCTCTGGTTGTATGCTTAACGCCTGTCTTGGTTGCAATATATTTCTTTACCAAATCAAGGACTGTCAAGCCTGCGCCATCAGGAGTAATCATATCATCCAAATCTCTGTTGATTACTTTCTCCTGCTCTCGTAAAGGTGCATTATCTCTTTTTCCGGCTGGGATACTATCCGTAGCTACCAATCTCCAGCTATAAACCGTCTTACGCTTTCCATTGCCATCTATATATCGGAACTTGTATCGCCCATCCGCTTCTTGGCTCTCTCCTGTGCGAAGAATGCGATTTTTACTATCGCGTCTTTTTTCGCTCATTGAACATCGTCTCCTTTCAAAATCGGGAGAGCCTTGCTGCTTTAATCATATAGCACATAGTATGTATCCGACTATGTATTGATAGTGTACCACAGACAAAGCTCTTTTTCCACAAGAAATTTAAAAACTTTTTTTGAACTAAATCACATTCATCTGACTGTCCATATACTTCTCAAACTGCTCACGCTTAATCAGCGCTCTGTTGCCATTCCAGAGAACAAAGTCAGCATCTGAATGTTCCTGAACAAAGAGTTTCAATTTCTTGTATCCGATACCGAAGTACTCCGATGCTTCATTCAATGTTAATGTGTATTTCTGCCACCAGGGCAGTTCTCTCTTTTCCGTCATATCGACACCTCCATAAGATAGTAAGGTTCTTCCCTTCTATCTTCCTAAGCGCCTTTTGCCGAGATAATTCCGGTGAATGACGAAAAAAGGCAAAAAAATAAGACCTGCAGGTATCTATACCCACAGGTCAGTGTTACTTTTCTTTGATTACTATACTATTTCTGTTTCACCGGAATCCAAATCTCACAATAATAATTCTCATCCTGAGTTCCCTTAACATATTTTGTCGGATCATCATACCACTCTATACAATACCCGGCAGCGAATTCATATTCCTTAAGAGCTGGCAGCCATTCTGTAAAGATCTTTGTATTCACATCCCGCAGAGCATTCGGCATGGCACCCTTGCATGGAAATACAGCCCATATAAACTCAGGGATCTTTTTTGTCACAAATCCTTCCGGAACTTCTGCACCAGCCTGATAAGAATCTGCAATCAGATATTCAAAGGTATCATTTCCCATCTTTTCATCAATGTTGATACCATATTCACCCATTACGGTCTTTCCCTTACCGGCCTGATAATGTTCCTGCCAGAACTGTGGAATGATTTCCTTTGCTCTTTCATAGGCAAATGTTTTTGCATTTGCAATAACTGTAAATGCTTCTTTCTTTTCGATTTTGTAATCCATGAGATAGCCTCCTTCTAATGATATTTTCATTTTTAACGGAGCGAAGGATTTCAGCAGCACTTTATCCTTACGAGCTGCTGTTGGTGTCACACCATGAAATCTGGTAAATGCTTTTGTAAAACTGTCGGGCGAATCATATCCATACTTTAATGCAATATCAATAATTTTTTCATCACTGGTCGCCACATCATTTCCCGCCAAGGCAAGCCTTCTATTGCGGATATACTCCGAAAGCGTAAAGCCACAGAGCATCGCAAATCCTTTCTGAAAATAAAAAGATGAAATATTAACATGATCAGCAATCATATCTACTGTAAGTTCATCTGTGATATGATCTTCTACATACTGTATTGCATCGCCTATTGTTTCCATCCAGCTCATATTTCATTACACACCTTTCGTCCGTTCTGGCTATATCCTACCAAATCATATTCTTACGTTCCCGATAAATCTTGTCATCATTTGTCCTTTATTTTCTTTCCGTGCTTCCATCTGTTTCATATGCAAACGCAGTAATAATCTGTTCTAGGGTTTCCACCCTGCAATTTTTACTTTCATAATACGCAAGCATTGCAGGAAGTTTCTTCTTATCATAGCTGGTTATACAGTCAGAAAGAACTGTAACCTCATATCCCGCTTTCGTCATATTGTAGCAGGTGGATTTCACGCATGCTGTCGCATCAGCACCTGTTACAACAAATGACCTAATGCCATTTACTTCAATAAATGCACATAATTCCTCATTGGTAAGTGCATTTGCTTTGGTTTTGGTGAAAATATTGTCACTTACTACTCTAAGCTCCGGAACAATTTCTGCTCCTTTTGTACCAGGGAGAAAATTCTTTGCAGAAGACGTTACATTATTATGACAGACATATATCACCTGTATTTTTTTAGATTCAGCCCAGTCAATGGCTTTGTTGAGATTATCGACAATCTCACGATAATTCTTCGTAATGTCATTCTGAATATCAATGACCACAAGTGCTGTATTCTTCATAAGACTAATTCTCCCTCTTATATCGGATTGGATGTCTGATTACTGTTTTCCACTTTTCCGGTGCGACTTTTCTGGCATCGGATAAATAGATCTCATGATGCAGTCTTTCACTATTCATATCGTTTTCATATCCATTCGCTTCAAGATATGTATCCATTACAGCAACTGTTGCAGGTTCATCATCAAATGGACCAATATGCATAATCTGGATGCAGAGGCCCTCGTCTACTGTTAAAAACTCTGCCGTTTGGCAATCCAGCTTCTTTTTTTGTGAAGCAGTTTCAACCGCCCAGTCAAAATCTGACTTTGTAACAAAATCCGGTAATCTGATTACTGATATCCAATTAAATGTCCCTTTATCAGAGTAATCAACTCCCTCAACGCCTTCCTGCCACCAGAAACCTTCAAGCGGCGGTACCACATATTCAAAAAATCCATCAATTTTATGGTCAGACTTATAACTCATCTTTAATGTATATGCAACCGCATACAAAACAGAAACTGCTTTCTGGTATGCCCCGCCTTCTTCATTGGGATTTCCTTTGCCCCTGACAGCTATATAATTGGCTTTTGGAACTGTTACAATCTCCGGTTTACCTTTCGGCATATAAAATTCTTTGTATTCTTTCTTATAATCAAATGCCACGATTATCACCTTTCTTATCTTTGTATTTTAACGCTATCTCGGAAGCAGTTTGAAGTATTTTCTCTCTGATTGACTGTGGTTCCAAAACCATAACTTTATCTCCGCATGAAAGCAGCCAGGCAATTGCTCCCTCCTCATCCATATCCATTTCAAACAAAAGTTTTCCATCCTCTAAATCCTTAAAAGAAGACGTTCCATAGCTTTCAAGCAAATGCCATTTCATTGATACATCAAATACAGCCTTCAGATGTATATTTGATGGAAAGAAAGATGAAGCCTCAAATTCAGGGAATGGAATATTTTGTTTGGCGACTTGCTTATCTGTCAGCTTAAGATTCTCCATACGGTTTAACTTGAACATTCGGAAATCCTGTTTTGTTCTGCAAAATCCCCATACATACCAGCTGCTCCACTTAAAAATCAAATAATACGGATCTATCAGCCGTGTGGTTTCTGTTTTCGGAGAATAGTAATCGAAATGGATCGCCAGCTTCGCATCAATTGCAGTCTGTATCAGTGTAATCTTTTCAGATATTAATTCTTTATTCCAAGATGAAAGATCTATCAAAATCGTATCGCTTCCGCTTACAAAATCAAACGATCCCGCCTTTAATTTTTCCATAAGCTGACCATAATAGCGGCTACCACTTACACTGTCAAGACTTCTAAGCCCTGCCAGAATCATCTGCATATCCTTGGATGTCAGGATTGTCCTATCCATACGATATCCATCCATTATGCTAATTCCGCCGCCTATTCCCTGTGCTGTACAAATCGGAATACCAGCTTTGCATAAATCCTCAATATCTCTGTTAATCGTCCGTCTTGAAACTTCAAACTTTTCCGCCAACTCTGGAGCAGTTACTTTTTCCTCCTGCAGTAATACAGAAAGGATACCAATAAGCCTGTCAATCTTCATATACTTCTTCACTTCCTGATTCATAATATCACAGCAAACACGTCATCTGTATGTCATGTTTATAATACTATTTTTATGTAAAAAAGAAAAGAAAAAAGCCTGCAAGCATCAGAATCTCTTCCAACACTGCAAACTCGATAACGTTTCGTTATTCAGTTATACTTTGGAAGCATAATCCAGCACAATCCACCCACTTCCGCTTTTCAACCTTCCCCATCCTTTATCAGAGCCTTTGCCGCTCTTCACTTCCATGATGGTAAACACACCCTTCCCGGTATATCTTCCAGTCTTCGCCGTATTCGTTCCGGCTCCCTTTCTGATATTCAAGTCATCAATACTGACCTTCACCATGAATGGACAGTCCGCATTAGAAAACTCTGCAGCCAAACCACTTACACCAGTAACCTCAGCCCCATACACTGCCTTGCCATTCCAGTCATACACAGTATAGCCTTCATGTTTATCAGCCATTGCCTTAGCATTATCAAGTACAGTATAAGCACCAAGCTGAGAGCCAGCATCCTTCCAAGACTTCCTTACCCTGTAATACTTCACCACAGCATCCGAAGCACCAGAATTCTTCACATCCCACTTAGTCAGATTCCATCTTTCGATGATACTGTAAAGCTTCTCCACATAAGTAAGACTCGTAGCATAACCGCCATCCTTGATAATCTGCACTGCCTTCTTATAGTCAGTACATCCCTTCAATCCTTCATATCTAAGCTTGCTGCCATTCTTGGCTCCAAGCAGATAAGCACTATGGTCTGCAATAGAATCCTCCACACAACTGTATCTTCTAAAATCAGCAGTAATAGTCACATAGCTTCCATCCGCTTTCTGTTCCTGAGTTTTCTTGGTGTAAATGCTCACACCATCCCAGGCAGAACCGCCCCAGGTATTACCAGAAAGAGATTTCTTCATACCAAAGCAGTTATTAGCACCCTGCGCCAGTTCACTCTTACAATATCCACTCTCCAGAATAAACTGTGCCATAGATATGGATGCCAAAATACCGCTCTTCTTCTGGTCAGCAGTAAACAGAGCACCCACCTTTTCAAGCACCTGCTCTTCTGTCATCTTCTGAAACTCCCTTGCCTGCATACCGGATGGAATCACTTCATCGGCACCACCAAGCTGAGCTGTAACTTTTTCTGCCAAATCACCAAGCCTTGCATAAAGCCAGTTGCCCGGACAACTCTTATTGGCAAACCATCTGTGCACTGTAATGAGCATTTCATCATCCTTTGGCTCGTAGCTAAGGCTCTTATCCTTATCCCCGAACCAAAGCAGCTTCTTCTTACCATTTCTCTTACAGATATCCGTGCAAAGGTCAATCAGCTTCGCATACACCACTTCATACATAGCATACGGTTCCGCCTTGTCAGAAGCACACTCAATCGTCACTGCCCTTTGATCATTCGCATTACTGGAAGTACACCAGGAACGATTCTTTTCTTCCACATACAATCCGACCCGGCCATTTCTATCGATTCCATAATTCGAAGAAGCCTGGGTAGAAAATTTATGAAACCAGTCCCCCAGACCTTCTGCTGTACACTGACCTACTACACAGTGCGGCGATATTCTGTCAATCTGCTCCGTTCTCAGTCCGGAATGATTCGGACTGAGCAACGTGTACGCCACCAAAGAACTATTACTGTATCCCATAATCACTCACCTCCTACCTCATCCTCTGATGCATCATCGGAGTCTCCTTCACTTTTATCATGCAGCTGTTCCAGCACATCCTTCATCTTCTGCGGAATCGGCAGTCCCAGATGCCCTGCATTCTCCAACAGGCTCACACCCTCATTGGAAATATAGAAAAAGATCACTGCTGTCCTCAGCACAGATCCGTTCCCGATCACAGCCACATCCAGAATATTCGCCATTCCCACCAACAGAAAAATCAGCACCTTCCTGCAGATCCCCCGGAATCCCACCTCGCTGGAAAGCGTATGGTCCGCAAAAGCGCACATCACTCCTGTCAGGTAATCGATCACCACAAAAGCGATCAATGCATACAGAAGCCCGTCACAGCCTCCCATAAACCAGCCCAGCCATCCGCCTACGGCCATAAAAACCATCTGAATAAAGTTCCAAAATTCCTTCATGCCAGAATCCTCCTCCCATGAAAAAAGCAGCTCCCATTTCTGAGAACTGCCGTAAATAAGTTTTCTATCTCCATGCCCTGCGGCAGAAAGACCTACATTGTTTCCTCCGTCAGCGTATACGTGATCTTCATGGTCTTGTCCGTATTCTTCACCACCGCTGACGAAAGATTATTGATGCTTGCCAGATAAGGCGTCAGAAGGTAAGCACACCTGTGCTCCTTCCCGTAACTGCCGCCCCACATAAACACATAATTCTTGTACTGGAACAGAGGCGTTGCCATAGCTTCAAACCTTGCGCTCCCCTGCGTCCTGATCACCCTGTCATCCGCCGTGATCTGGAAATCCCCTGCCACAATCATGTCCCCAAGCAGTGTCATATACACCTCACAGGAGCCAGCCTCCCCAAGAGATTTCAGCTTGGAAGTAAAGCCCAGCGGGATCAGTGTCACATCCGCTGAATTTGCAGTATTGATCTTATAAACTCCCTTCTTATCGTAAGAAGGCACATACAGATACCCCTTCCTCATACAGCATTTTACATTCCGTTCCGGATAGGAACTGTCCTTTGCCCTTGTGCCCACTTCCGAAATCTTCGCCTTGGACAGTGTCCAGCTTCCTTCTGTAAAAGAATAATCCTTTTTGGAGATCCGGATCCACACCATCTTCGCATCCCCGGAAGAATTCGGCTCATTGGAAAATCCATACCAGTACCCGTCACGCCCGTCCATAAATTCCCCGTACTTTGTATAATCCCCCAGGAATGTGAAGCTTTCCGTTGTCAGTGTCTGCTCTTCCAGTACGGTATAAGTGGTATCATCCAGCTTCTCATTCAGCCCGATGTTAAACACCGGGATCCGGATCTTCGTAATAGTCACACTGGAAGTCCCAAAGGTGATGGAATACAGCAGGTTCTTTTCAAAATCCAGCTCCACTGCCTCAAACAGTGTCATCTGCTTCGCCTTCGGGATATCCCCGATATCCACCTTTTTCAGAAGCAGGAATGTGCTGGCATCCCCTGCCGCACTGCCAAAAGCATTCTGCCCTCCCAGGGCACTGGTCAGTGCCACCGCTGCAATATTCCCATTCCCCTGGCTGGGAGTAAACTCCCACACAAATTTATATCCATTATCCAGCTTCTTGCTCTCCGTCTGGTTCAGACTTCCTCTCGCTACATCAGAACCGGAATTTACATTGTTGGAAGCATAAGCCACAGGCAGGTTCTTCCCCTGCTCGTAAATATGGTCCGTCTTTTCTTCCAGCACTGCCGGAAACAGCAGGATCCCTCCGATCATGTTCGGGCAGATGGGAAGCAGCGTCCCGTTCCACAGAACAGAATTGTCATACTCCCCGCTGGCTTTCAGATAAATCCCCATGGGATTCAGCCCCAGAATATTATTCACTGCCTCCGTGATCATGTTCGTCTCCTGCACGGTTTCCACCGCACCCGTATTCGTATCGGTCAGTTCAATGACCATTTCACCTTTTAACTTCATCACACACCCTCCATTTCTACAGGCCTGCAGAAACCGCTGATTCCCGCTCTCTCAGCAAAATACACCTCAAAGCCTCTGTTCACCGTCTCCTTCATCTGCATGGACAGCGAATCCCGGAAGCCATTCACATTCAGGCCTCCGCCAATGGCAAATCTCGTGGTATAATCTTCCACCTCAAGCTTTCCGTCCCAGGCTTCCCCTGCAGCCATAGCCTGTCCGCTGACAGAAGCAATACAGTCTCCCACATCAACCGTCCCACTGCCATTCTCCATCCAGAGATACACATTGAACGTATTCGTATAATTGGCAATGATCTTCTCAATGGGATAATACAGTGACAAAATATGTTTCCCGGAATGCCAGGTCTCCACCGGACAATGCTCCATAATCTCCTCATTATTAAATTCAAAGACCACATGGCAGACCGCCTGTCCATCCTCCTGCCACTTCACCGGCAGACACACATCCACAGAAACCTCCGAACCACCCCCGGATCCGGAATCTGATCCACCAGAGACATTATCCGTACTCCCTGTATTCTCATTCCCGGAAGTATTTCCAACTTCATTCCCTGCCACATCATTTTCAGAATTTCCGGCATCCGATGTCTCCCCGGTTCCATCAGAACCACCCGTACCACTTCCAGTTCCGCCGCTTCCGCCCGGAAACGGAATCACCACAGTCCCGGCAGCCTCCGCAGATCTCTCCACCGGATCCGCAGCCACATCCACAACAACCTGTGCAAAAAACTGCATATGGTTTTCCTCAGAAGAAGCAAACTGAATACTGACCAGTTTCACCCTGGTCTGCCCGATCTCATGTGCGGAAGCATTGGTAAACGTGTGGATCCCGATCTTCCCCGTCTTCGCATTGTCTTCAATCTGGTTCAGCAGTCCCGAAATATTCTTGTCATTCCTTGACTTTGCCTGAGCCAGCCTCGGATTCTTTCCCACACATTTCAGGGTCTGCTTTCCCCCGATCTTCTGCCGGATGGATGTGATACAGGTGATCTGTCCCTCATCCGCCTGTCCTCCTGCAAATGTCAGCACATCTCCCGGATCCAGCGCAGGATTCCCAATAGTATCCGAATCAAACGGCACATACCGGATCACAGACAGATCTGCCAGGATATTCCTGCACAGCATCTCCCTGGTCTCTGCCAGTCCAAACTGCAAAAGCGGATTCACTCCCAGATTCATAGTCAGCCCATTATCCGGATCCAGCGCATAATACTCCGCAATCTGTGTCTGCTTATTGGTAGAACTCACTGCCGTATACCTGGTGATAAAATCCGAAAAGCTGGAAGAAAACCTGTGTCTCTGCTCCACCTTCATCACAGGATCCTTCCCGTACTTTCTCAGTTCCAGTTTTCCCTCCCTGTTGATAATAAAGAAACCTCCCAGAACCTGTGCCACATAAAACAGCACGTCCCGGCAGGTCTCAATATCATTTTCAGTATAAACAGAAAGCGTCACCCCGCCATTCGGCATGGCATCAATCTCCGCCCTCTTATGTGCAAGCTTAACCCTGCACATCTTACAGCATAAAGCAATAAAATCATAAGCAGTCCCCACAGTCTCAAACCCATTGAAACTCTTATCAAACCGCAGCATAAAATCATATGCTTTCAGTTCCAGACACTTTGCCAGCCGGTTCGCCTCACTGACCTCAAAAACTCCCATCGGCACATCTTCCACAGAACCATCCGCCAGCACCAGATGAAACACCAGCGTCACCTGAGCATCCTCCAGCGTGTACCTGTCAATATCACTCAGAAGCGTGATCCCCATCTCCGCCGCATACACCGTCCCCAGTTCAATCTCCGTACTTCCGCAGCACTGCCTGGAAATATACCCGGACCCCTTCAAAATCTCCTTAGCCCCGAACTCATACGTCATTCCGCCTTTGGTAACGATCGTACCCGTCCAGTAATATTTTCTTGTATTGCTCTTCACAGCCCTCAGAAACCCATCCGATACCGGATACATCCCGCCACCTCCATTCCACACGAAAAAAGCACCAGCCACCTTAATGACCGATGCTTTCCCATTTTTATTATTACAGCCAGTTCCTTTCTACCTGTTATACATCCAGTGATCAAGATACCACTGATGCAGTTCCTCCGTTGTCCTGCAGCACTCTGCAATCTGTCTTCCCTCAGAAATCCACTGACAGGTTTCGTTCCGAAATGTATCAATGTCCAAAGCATGAAACTTATACGTTCCACCACGCATGTGCATGACCTCATCATCACACTGGAACTCAAAATAATCATCCCCATCCAGAATAACCTTTCCCGTCAGGTTCCATATCCCCGACCACGGAGGATCATCCCCAGGAACACAGATGGACAGCCTTCCATCTTCCTGAATAAGAGGAGCCACTGCAATATTTTTCATTCTTGGCATATACGGCTGTTCAAACCAGTATGCTTTCTTCTGATCCATTCCTTCTCCTTCTTTTTGGTAATCAACAATTCTGCAAACTGGAAGTTTTCGCTCTTTATAATAACATAATCCTTTCCTCAATTTGCTTGATTACTTCTTTAAAGACTTCATCACCTTGTCCTGTTGGGTCTGGTAAACTCCAGTTATCATCAAATGCTCTGCCAATATACGGACATCCTACATCACATCCCATTGAAATCGCAATATCGGGTGTCGGAATTCTATCATAAGTTTTACTAAACTGTTTCTCTTCCATATCAATCCCATATAGTTCTTTCATCAGTCTGACCGCATCCTGATTTATCTGTGGCTTCGTTTCTGTACCACAGGAGTAACATTCAAAATCATTACCTCTCAAATGATTCCCTAATGCCTCAGCTATTTGACTTCGACATGAGTTATGAACACAAATAAAAGCAATTTTCTTCTTTTCCATTAGCCTCTGACCTCTTTAAGAATTTTTACAACCTCATCTTTCTTTAATACCTTTCCAAAGGAAACAACTTTTCCGTCTATCACTAAAGCAGGAGTTGTCATTACTCCATAGGAGGCAATTTCTCCCCAGTCTTTGATATGTTCAATAGTTGTATCCATACCTAACTCGGTTAATGCTTCTACTGTCGCAGCTTCAAGTTGATTACACTTTGCACAACCACCACCAAGAACCTTTACTCCCATACCTGTTTTCTTTTCTTCTGCCTTTTCCATTGTGTCAGGCGTGCAGGTTCCGCCACAGCAACATAACGACTTTGTTTCTTCTTTCTTTTTTCCTAATCCAAATAATGCCATAATCAGTTATCCTCCTTTATATCAAAAAATATTGTAATCCGTTAAATACATAACCAACCACTATAATTCCGATTGCACAGATAGCAATAAAAATTCCAAGAAGTTTTGGTTTAATTGCTTTTCTTAGCATAATCAGAGATGGGAGGCTCAATGTGGTTACCGCCATCATAAAAGATAAAATAGTTCCAAGTTGGGCACCTTTTGCAAGCAGAGCCTCTGCAATCGGTATTGTTCCGAAAATGTCAGCATACATTGGGATTCCGATTAAAGTTGCCAATATTACACCAAAAGGATTATTACTTCCAAGAATACTTTCCACCCATACTTCCGGAATCCAATTATGAATCAATGCACCAATACCCACACCTACCAGAATGTAAGGAAATACTTTTTTAAATGTAGATACTACCTGATCTTTGGCATATTCCAGTCTTTCCTTTTGTGTTAATGTTGGAGAATCAATATCTACTGCACTTGCATTTCTTATAAAATCCTCTACATAATTTTCTAAATGCATTTTTTCTATGAAGGTGCCTCCAACTACAGCAATCACAAGTCCGAATACAACATATACCACTGCAACCTTTGTTCCAAAAATACTCATCAAAAGAATCAAACTGCCAAGGTCAACCATCGGAGATGAAATCAAAAAGGAAAAGGTTACTCCTAACGGTAGCCCTGCGCTTGTAAATCCTATAAACAAGGGAATAGATGAACAGGAACAAAACGGTGTTACCGTTCCAAGCAAAGCGGCAATACAATTTGCTGATACACCTTTAAATCTTCCCATGATTTTCTTACTTCTCTCTGGTGGAAAGTAACTTTGAATATAGGAAATCACATAAATCAGGAAACAGAGCAATACTGTAATTTTCAACACATCATAAATAAAAAATTGAATACTGCCACCAAGTCTGGAATTAACATCCAATCCTACTACCGTAAGTATTTTTCCTATCAACTCATTGAGCCACTTCATCCCCAGCATCTGATTCTGAATAAATCCCCAAATCATAAATTGCAACAACCCCCTTTACCACCAGAACAGGATAACCCTTCAATAAACTGTTTATATTCCTTTAATGTTTCACAGTTTAAAGAATAATGACTCCATTTTCCTTCCTTACGTGCATTTACCAAACCACACTCTGTTAATATTCTCATATGATGAGAAAGAGTTGGCTGAGTAATTTCAAAAGCTTCTAAAAGTTTACAGCCGCATTTTTCTCCCTCTGATAACATTTGGACAATTTGTAGTCTATTGCTATCTCCAAGTGCTTTACAAATAAGAGCAACATCCATAGTATTCATTACAATCACCTCACATAGATATTTATCTATGTGTTATTATATACAATACATAGATGATTGTCAATGTATTATTTTAAAAAAGAATATGAATCACTCGACTCATATTCTTAATCATCTAATTCATATTCTCTTATTTATTACGAAAATTCTGATTTGATGCTTCCAGTATAACATTTTCCTACATCTCCTTCAACGTAAAGCTCACCGTCCACAGCCCCTTATAACTGGTATCTTTCCTCAGCTTCGCCTTATACCCAGTCACATACATCTCTGCCAGTTTCAGCTCCGCCGTCTCCACATCAAAATACTGCACGCTGATCTTGTCCAGCTTCGCATACCCTGCCAGCTTCTTAAGCCACTTCGCCGTAACAGAAAACGACACCGGAATGCTCACAACGCCATGCCGCACCACATCCCTCTGTGTCGTTCCTGCCTCTGTCTCACCGCCGGAATCTGCTTCCACATCCCCCAGCTCCACCTCATAAGAATCCGGAAGCGGCAGGTTCTCCCCGTCAAACACAAGATACTGAAAAAAAGCCATCCTATCTACCTCCGCTCCTCAGACTCATTCTCTGCTGTGCCGTCACGATCACTTCATCTAGCAGCTGGTTTCCCAGATAAACCGGAATCACCAGATCCCCCTGCTGTCCCTTCTGATCACTCAGCACATCCTTCAACGCCGACACAATGCCAGCCGTCAGATCCGCACTGCCGGACGGTCCTGTACCGGTCATCACACCGCCATCTGCCACAGCCATCTGCGGCGAAATTACCATATCCGCAGCCACACTGTCCACAGCAGCCTTCACCAGACCCCTGCCCTTCTCAATCCCCTCAGCCAGACCGCTCATAAAGTCCGGCATCCAGCTCTCAAAATCTGTCAGAGGTCCTTCATCCGGCACAGAAAAATGCAGATGGGAACGAATAGTATTTGCCACATCCGTTACCGCATTGGCAACCGCACCGATACAGCTTCGGATGCCATTCACAATGCCATTGATAATATCCGCGCCCCAACGCCATCCGGCAGACGCAAGACCCGTAATGTAATTCACCGCATTTCCCAGACCGTCCCTGATCGTATTATAAATTCCGGAAATCGTACTCCGTATTCCATTCCACATGGCGTTAAAAGCACCAGAAACTGTATTCTTAATCCCGTTTGCCACAGAAGAAATCGTGTTCCTAATTCCATTCCACACGGAATTGACAGTACCCCTGATTCCATTCAGTACGGTAGAAATAATTGTCCGGATTCCATTCCATACCGTAGAAATTACCGTCCGGATCGCATTCATCACCGTAGTGATAATTGTTCTGATTCCATTCCACGATGTCTGCAAAAATGTCCGGATCCCATTCACCACATTCGTAATAACAGACTTAATCCCATTCCAGACAGAACCCAGAAATGCTGAAATCGCATTCCACACCGCCGTAATCGTAGCACGGATCCCATTCCACGCTCCCACAAGGAAAGTAGAAATTGCAGTGACAACCGTTGTAAACAGTGTCTTAATCCCAGCCCACAGACCGGAAAAGAAATCACGGATGCCATTCCATACAGCCACCGCCGTATTCCGGATCCCGTTCCATGCAGAAACCAGAAACTGCGAAACCGCCGTCCATACCTGAACAGCGACTTCCTTAATCTCATTCCACAGCCTGATCCAGAACTGCCGGAACTCCTCATTGGTATTCCAGAGATAAATAAACGCCGCCACTAAAGCTGCAATGGCAGCGATCACAATAGCAATAGGGTTCGCCATCATCGTGGCACTCAGTGCTGCAAAAGCACCCTTCACCGTACTGATCGCACCGGCAAGCTTCGGTGCCCATGTCATAATCGTTCCAATGGCCGAAAGGGTCTTGCCTATGATGATCAGCACAGGACCCAGAGCCGCAGCCAGAAGTGCAACGATCATGATCACACGTTTCACCCCGTCCGGCATGGCATTCAGCACGTCCACCATCCCCTGCAGTCCGGAAACAATACTCCGTACCGCAGGCATCAGCAGATCGCCGAAAGAAATCGCCAGTTCCTGAAGCTGTGACTTCAAAATAGTCAGCTGTCCTTCCAGATTATCCTGCATGGTGTCCGCCATGTTCTTTGCGGCATCCTTGCAGTTATTCACCGCCCCGGACACCTTTGCAATATCCTCCGGTGCCGCATTCATCAGTGCCAGGAAACCTGACATGGCATTCTTTCCGACCAGTGCCTCCGCATTGTTCGCCTTCTCTGCCTCAGTCATTCCGCCAAAAGCCACCCTGCAGTCAGCCAGGATCGCAGACAGGCTCCTCATGGATCCGTCTGCATTCGTGGTAGCAATGGTCACATCCCCGATCGCCGCACCCGACAGCTTCACATCCCCGGTCAGGTTGGTCATAATGGAACGCATGGAAGTACCAGCCTGGGAAGCCTTGATACCCGCATTCCCCATCAGCCCGATAGCTTCTGCCGTATCCTCAACCGAAAATCCCAAAGCCCCTGCAACCGGCGCACAGTACTTAAACGTCTCACCCATCATGGACACATTGGTATTGGCATTGCTGGAAGCGGCCGCCAGCACATCTGCAAAATGTCCCGAATCCCCTGCAGTCAGCCCAAAAGCCGTCAGCGCATCCGTCACAATATCAGAAGTCGTTGCAAGGTCTTCCCCGGATGCCGCAGCCAGATACATAACGCCTTCAATACCTGACAGCATATCCTCCGTCTTCCATCCGGCCATCGCCATGTAATTCATGGCATCCGCTGCTTCAGTCGCAGAGAACTTCGTTTTAGCACCCATCTCCCTGGCCTTATCCCTGAGCTTATCAAAATCAGATCCCGTTGCCCCGGACACAGCCGCCACCTTACTCATCGCAGAGTCAAAATCAGCGGCAGTTTTCACCGCCGCCGTTCCAAGCCCCGTCACCACTCCCGTCACTGGAAGCAGCTTCTGTCCCACACCGGAGACCTTATCCCCCACTGCCTGCAGCTTCTCCCCGATTGCCCCGATTTTCTGCAAAGCAGTTGCAGACTGCTCTGCCTGCTGTTCCAGTCTCCGCAGTTCCTGCTCCGTCTCAACAATCTCCCTCTGCAGCCCGTCATACTGCTGCTGGGAAATCGTCCCGTTCCGCAGTGCCTCATCCGCCTGCTGCTGCGCAGTCTTCAAAGTCTCCAGTTTCTCCCTGGTCTCAGAGACCGCCTGTGCCAGCAGCCTGTGCTTCTGCGCGATCAGCTCCGTATTCCCCGGATCCAGCTTCAACAGCTTCTCCACATCCCTCAGCTGACTCTGCGTATTCCTGATTTCCGTATTAACCCCTTTCAGGGCAGTCTGTAATTTCGTGGTATCGCCGCCAATCTCGACAGTGATCCCCTTGATTCTGTTCCCTGCCATACGGCTCACCCCCTAAATCCCATAATAAAGGCACAAAAAAAGCACCTGCCATCCTGACAAATGCCTTTAACATTATTTCTCTTTCCACAAAACTAAAAGCTATAGTGTTGTAAAAACATTATCAAATTGAAATTATTTTCTCATAGTTTAATGAGATTTTCCCATGCAATTGGTAATTTATTTCTGGTTAAATCAGTAATTCTCAAAAATTCTTTACAATCAATCAAATCAAATGTTGTTATTATATCTTTAGATAATACTTTCCCTGCATAATCCTTTGCAGATTTTGAAAAATGATCCGCTGTGGAAACTATAATACAACCTTTAACATTATCTTCAACAATTGTTGCCCCTATTAGATCTCGTAATGTACTCACGCCTTCAGTAGCATTTGGTGATTCTCTTCGTTTAATAGAGAGCAAAAATTGTTGTCCGTTTTCGTCAATAAGTAAACCATCTCGCCCACCGTCTCTTGTTTGTCCAAATTTTTTAACAGTGCAAGACGGAAAGAAATCAGAAAATACTGACCTTACCAAATCTTCCATCTTATGTGCATTAATTTTGTAGATTACCTCGGGATTTTTGGAAATATACTCTCTCAACGCTTTTACAGGTACATCTATTGAATCTTCATCATAGCTTTTCAAAATTGCAGAAGAATATTTAACATCTGATGCACGAATTCCGTCAATAATTGCATCACTACAATTTGAATATTTATACTCCCACCAACCACAAGATTCACATTGAATGACATACTCCCATTCCTCAAAAGAACCAAATAACCATTCTGGAGTATCATATTTATGCTTTTGATATACTACATTTTCAATTTTTCTTCTACAAAATGGACATATAGAATCGTGCCTAAAGACTGATGCATTTCTATCAGCACTTACAAAATTAACAATTCCTTTTGTTCCTTCTTCAGTAATAAACTGACTATAATCAAGAATCAAAAAACAACACCTCTTTTCACAACTTCCGATTTAATGAAACCATTATACCCTTTCTGAATCATCCTGTCACCACATTTCATCAGATCAGAACCTGTCGAATTATCACAACTAAAACCAAATCCACACCTTTTTTAAATGCTTCGAAATACAAGCTCTTTAAGCAATAAAAGGTGTGGATACGTTTTTACTTTGCCAGCTTGCGGAGACCGCATATATCAGAAAGTGTATCCTTCGATGGATCCCATTTTACCGACACATTCTGATTTTTTTCGTCTGCCAGCGTTACCAGCGCTTTCATTTCCTGTTCAGTGATGATGTCAAGATATACCATGGTGGTCTCAACTGACGAGTGACCAAGCAGGAACGAAATCTGTACAATGTTCATTCCGTCCTCAAGCCAATGGGAGGCTTTTCCCATGATAATTCATCGGAAAGCGTTACGACATAATTGCACACACGGCGGCATTTCTTGATATGCGATCTCGAATATCCATGCGCACGCATGTGGTCGATCAAGGAATCTGCATTGGATTGTAAATAGGTAACATTCATTTCTGTGTTCTCCTTTTTCAGAATGTGTCGGAACTATAAGAAATCCGACCATACTTATTATCGGATAGATACAGATACAATATCCACACCTTTTTGTGTCTAAAACATTAACTTTTCAGCACTTATAAAAAAGGTGTGGGTTTGGTTTTAGTTGTGATAAATGGATTTATTTTAACGTTAAAATAAATCGAAATCCTCCTGTGTGGCAATCTGTCTCCATCCTTTATACTCATCGTTCCTGCTCTCCACAAACATATCATTTACCATCCCGATAGTCAGCAGATCCAGATCCCGGATGGAAATCCCCAGCTGCACACACCGGAGAAGAAACAGGGGAGTTGTCATTTCACGGTCTGTTGCATGAAGTTTTTTTTAGCCTCCACATCCGTCCTGGTGTTCATCCCCCACAGCTCGATCAGCTTCGGCAGAACCTGATAAATACTGAACGTGTTGAACTCATCCAGCCAGTCCTCTGGATTATCCGGAATAGACGGATCCGCATGTTTCGCCATCACATACGCAATGTTCTCAAACATCTCAAGGGAAAACAAATCTAGGGAAGACTTTTCCGGATCCCCGTCCCCGATACTCTTTTCCAGCACAGATAAATCCTTGTAGATATCCCTCTGGAACTTAATCCTGTAAATACGGGGAATGGCGGCAGATGCCTTAAAAGCAACCGCCTTCCCGTCAATCTCAATCTTCTTCATCATGCTCATATCCGAATCCCCCTCAGCTCAGTGCTTTTCCATTTCCTGCAGCATTCACTACAGACTTTCCACTATCAGAAACCTGCAAAGAAGCCGGATCCGCAGCCGGCAGATACACCGACTTATACCAGTCTGCATAAACAGTTGCATCCGTAGTATCTCCTGTCTTCGCCTTCACCTTTCCATCCACCAATGGTGTAGCCTTGATAGTCAGTGTTTCTGTCTGCACTTCCTTTTTCTCCTCGTTGGTCTTGCCCTCGATCTTCGGACGGGAAGCTGAACAGTTATACATCACGTGGCGGATATGACGCACGTCCCCGTCGAACTCAAAAAGCAGGGCAAACAGTGCCAGTTCTGCATCCGAGTTTTCAATCAGAACGCCCTTGGCATCCAGCTTTTCCCTCAGCACATCTGTCCTGAAACTCTCCGGAATCAGTGCAAGCTCCAGATCCCCGTCATAGCCCATATTGTTGTTGATCACATAATACGCAATACCATCCGCATAAAAATTCTCCGGCTCCCCGTTGGCATCCAGGGACAGTGATACGGATCCCGGAAGCGGCACTGGTGCTGCATAGGACACCGCCCCGTCCTCCCCGATCGTCAGTAAAGCGTAATGCGCATTTTTCAGATTATACTTCACCTTGTTATTCTTATCAGACATATTATCCCTCCATCATTAAACAAATCATTACAGTTCCATACTGTACAGCACCTCATACAGCTTTTCGCTCTGGATCCAGACCTCCGACTTATTATAAAAAATCCCGGCATCATCCAGAACTGTTTCCACCAGAGCTTCTGCCCCGGGATCCTTCTGGTCCGTGCAAAGTTCTATTCTTACTTCACTGATCCGAAAGTATACCCGCCCGTCTGCCGCAAAATTATCACTGCCGGGAAGCAGATAGCAGATAAACGGCGGATCCGGGCTTTCCCCTTCCGCAAAATGGTCATAAGCGAAAGGAAAACCAGTCTTTTCCAGCATCCCTGCCAGTTCTTCCAGTGTCATATGCTTTCACCTCCTGATCACCTCAGTGCCTTCTCCACTTCCCGTTCCAGAGTCTGCGCAGCCCTTTCCTCAGCAGGCGCAATATGGGGAAACGCCCTTGTCCTGCCGCCTTTTCTCAGCGCATGACCGAACTCCAGCAGATGGACCAGCTGGTACCTGTTCCTGGAATACACCACGATTTCCATCGCATTGGCAGTTTCCTTCGTGGTCTTCGCCGCCCAGCTCTTTGCATAAGCACCGGTCTTCACAGGGGCATTTTCCTGGATGTCTTTTCTCGTCTGTGCGCCTGCCTTCTTCACTGCTTTTTTCATATCATCCGCCGCAAGCTGTGCGTACTCTTCCAGCCCTTCCATGATCACATCTGCCATCTGGCTGACTGTACATCTGTCTCCTGCCATGTCTCACCTCCGGACCTTCCTGCATGTGAATTTCAGACACTTATTCTTATAATTCAGATGATCCACACTCACAATGTCATACACCTGATCCCGAAACAGGATCCTGTGGGTAACAGACCGGATACCTGCAGTCTTTTTACAGTACCGCACCGTCACAGTCATTCCCACATCTTCCACCACAGTCCCTGCGGTTTCCGCTTCCCTGGAACTGGCAAGCCCCTCACCGCCGATTGTGGCAAAACAGCAGTATTCATCCGTCCATTCATTCCGGCGGTTTCCAATCCTGTCCACCACCACAGAGCACTTCTGAAAAACCACCTTCTCATTCATCAAAGCAATGTCCATTTGTTCCCACCTGCCCCGTCATTCCTAACGACTTGTCTGTCTCACCGGCATTTCTTAAAACCCCGGCTCTCTCACTCCGAAAAGAAGATTCCGCAGATCTATCACCAGCTGATGATGATCCGCCTCCTCCCTGTGTTCGTACAGATACGCCGCTGCATACTGCACAGCAATCTTCGTACCCTGCAGTTTTTCAAACTCATCCGCATCCGCAATCCTTGCCACATCCATACAGATCTGCTTCCCCTGCCTGATCAGATCCCCGATCAGCGCATCATCATCCTCAAAATCCACACGCAGGTAATTCTTCATCTCATCCACTGTCACTGCCAACTGCATCACCTCAAAACAGAACCGGCAGGCCTGTACTTCTCCTGCCGGTCCCCTTATTCAAAAAATCAGTCTGCTTTCAGTTTCATGATCTGCACGGCTTCCGGAAGAACCAGTTTTCCGTCCACGCGTTCCTTTGCAACAAAGCCGATCATCCCGTTTCCCGCAAACAGTTCATTCAGCTGCTTAAAGGATCTGCTTCCCCGGTCACCAATGTTGTAATAACTATAATCCCCAAAAGCGATGCCGTCCTTCGGTGCATAAGCAGAAGTCTCCACCTTATATCCCAGAATCCTGTCCGGTTCCCCGGCCTGGTAAGCCGGCTGCCAGATATAAGCACCGTTATTGTCCTTCAGCTTTCTAAGGGAAGGCAGTGTTGCATCATTCATGATAAAGGATGCATTTTTACGGTACGGACGTTTCAGGCCATACACCAGATCCAGCATGTCATCTGATTTCAAAGCTGCAGCCAGTGTATTCAGCAGATGTCCGCCGCCTGTTCCGTCAAAAATACCGGTCGGCTTCCCTGTTCCGTTTCCGTTCAGGAAGGCATCCTCTTCCGCATTGGCAAGTGCCTTTCCAAACTGGACAAGGATGTAATTTTCCAGATTAAAGGCATTGTCATAAAGCAGTTCCTCAGTTACCTTAATCGCCACATGAAGCTTATGTGCATCCAGGATCTTCTGGTCAAAAGTCGCATCCCCGAAAGTCAGTGCCCCGCCTTCCTCAATCCAGCTTGCCGCCGGCTTGGTAGCCGCAATATTGATCTTATGCTCCCCGGAAGTCACGATTCTTGTGGCAAGACGGCGCATGATATTCTCTTCATTCAGAACATCAACCAATCTTCTGTCATACTCTTCCGGAACCAGATAACCGCCATCGGCATCCACGCCCTCCTGAAGGGTATTGGAAACCTGGCGGAAGTTGCTTCTCAGTGCATTCAGCATTGCCCTGCGGTATTCATCAGAAGCACGTCCTGTCTTTGGCTCACCCTGGCCGCCGGCATAAGGCTTCCCGGTCAGCGGCTGGTTTACCGGCTGGTTCAGGTTCTTTTCCATTTCCTCAGCCTTGCGGTGACGGTCAATCGCCTTTGTCAGATCCTCAATCTCCGCTTCCATCCTCTCATAGGTTGCATTGTCCTCCGCAGACAGAACACCATTTTCATTCTCATGGGTATCCACAAAATTCTTTGCAGCTTCCCAAACCTTAGCTCTTTTCTCCATTAATTCCTGAATCGTCATAATCCGTATCCTCCTCAGATATATTTTTTGATAAAATTTAAGCGTTCACGCAGATCATCTGCAGAACGCCCTGTAACATTCGTATTCACTTTCTTCTTTTCACACTTCTGGCAGGCATTCTCCGCCGCCCCGAAACATCCATTACAGGGATCGTCCCCCTCAGCACCATTTCCATTCAAGCCGATCCCCGCCTGATCTTTCACGGATTTTCCAGTCTTTCCATAATGCCTCTCCAGCTTATTCATCAGCGCATTATTCACTGCCCGTCTGGAAAACATTACGGAATCAGACGTCCCGTTTTCTGTACGGTCAGCGCCTGGATCTCCATTTTCGCCTTCACTGCCCTGTTCCTCTTTCTGGAACAGGATGTCATCCGCAAAGCCAAGCTCCACAGCCTTATTCGCATCCATCCACGTTTCCGCATCCATCAGATGTGACAGCTTCGCCCTGCTCTGTCCCGTTTTCCGTACATAAGCATTGATAATAGATTCCTTCACGGCATCCAGAAGTTCCATAGCCTTCTTCATCTCTGCATGATCGCCCCACGCAATCGTGGCCGGATTATGGATCATCATCATGCTCACCGGACTCATCCATACCTCAGTTCCGGCCATTGCAATAACAGACGCCGCAGATGCCGCAAGCCCGTCAATCTTCACCGTAACCTTTCCCGGATATTCCGACAGCATGTTAAAGATCTGTGCCGCCGCAACGCAGTCCCCACCCGGACTGTTGATCCACAGGGTAATGTCCCCTGTCCCGGCATTCAGCTCATCCTTAAAAAGAGCCGGCGTGACATCATCGTCAAACCAGCTCTCCTCCGCGATAACCCCATTCATGAACAGGATCCGCTCCTCCGCTTCCTGTCCGGTTTCCTGATTCACCGTTTTCGTTTTCTTCCAGTTCCAAAACTTCTTCACTGGCTCCCTACTCCTTTCCATTCCCGCCGGATCCGGCTCCGCCAAACAGTCCGGCATCTTGCAATTTCGTCATATTTCCATTGATCAGATACAGATCACCGCCAAGCTCCTCCGGGATCCGGTCCATATTTTCCAGTTCCCGGATATCATTGGCACTCATCCATCCGTTCTGCCTTGCTGTGGCATAACCGGTCATCCTTGACTGGTAATCTCCCCTGAGCAGCCCGTCCACATTGAACTTAAAGAAATATTTCTTCTTTTCCTCCGCGGACAGCAACGCCCTGACCATTGCCTGCTCCCACCGGCTCACCCAGGGATCCAGCGTATATTTCACAAACTCCAGGGACTGCTGTTCAATGTTGCTGAAACTGGACTTGTCCAGATCCCCCACCATATGGGGCGGCACCCTGAAAATCCTGGCAATTTCATCAATCTGAAACTTCCTGGTTTCCAGGAACTGGGCTTCATTCGGTGCAATGGAAATCGGCGTATACTTCATTCCCTCTTCCAGGACAGCAACCTTATTGGCATTGCTGCTTCCCCCGAAAGTGGACTGCCAGCTCTCCCGCACCCTGCCCGGATCCTTCAAAGTCCCCGGATGCTCCAGCACTCCTGACGGAGCGGCACCGTTGGCATAAAACTTGCTTCCATACTCCTCCGCAGCAATGGCAAGCCCGATCGCATTCTTCGCCATGGCAATAGGTGAATATCCGACCAGCCCGTCAAATCCAAGCCCCGGAATATGCAGCACATCCGCCGGATGCAGACGCACGATCTTTCCATTTGCTTTCGGATCTGTCCCGGTTCTTCCGTCCACATCATCCCCGTCATAAACCAGATACTCATAATAAAGCCTGCCATGCTCATCCCTGTCCACCGTCATCCTGTCAGGCATCAGCGGATAAAGAGCCACAATTTCACCCTTTCCATTCCGGATGATCTGACTGTACGCATTCCCCCACAAAAGCAGATGCGTCATCAAAGTCTCCCGGAACACAAAAGAAGTCATCTCCGGATTCGGCTCATCATGCAGCAGAAAATAAAGCGGATGATCCACCGCCTTCTCCTTACCCCCGTTATCATTGTATCTGTAAAACTGCAGCGGCAGACCCGCCACCGCCTCAGAAAGAATCCTCACACAGGAATACACAGCAGTCATCTGCATGGCACTCCTTGCGTTCACTCTCTTCCCGGAAGCCGTACTCCCCATAAAGAATCCATACCCGCTTCCAGCTGTGCTGTTAGAAGGAGCATCCCTTCCCCGAAATAAATTACTGAAAAATCCCATACATCCTCCTTAAAACACCAACAGTCCTCTCTCATCATACACACTGCCACTCTGCCCTTCCTGACGTATACATCTATCAAGCGCCATAATTGCGGCAACAATGCCATCTATCTTCTCCTTAGATTTAGCTTTGGTTACTTTAATATTGCCAGCAGGATCTGTGTCAATAACAACGTTACCTGCCATCCATCTAAGCACTGGATTCCCACCGTGAATAATTCTTCCCTCCATCAGTAAGCGATAGAATTCTTTCGTCGGAGCTGACATTGAAGAAAATCCCTGACCAAAAGGAACAATGGTAAAACCTTCGCCCTCCAAATTTTGAATCATCTGAGTCGCATTCCATCTATCCACCGCAATCTCTAAAATGTGATACTTCTCGGATAAATCCATGATGAACTTCTCGATGAAATCATAATGAATCACATTTCCTTCGGTAGACATGATGTAACCCTGTTTCTCCCAGATATCATATGGTACGGAATTGGCTTTCACTCTTCTCGGAATGGTTTCCTCCGGAATCCAAAAATATGGCAAAAGTACATACTTTTCCTCTTCATCCCTTGGTGGAAATATCAGTACCAGTGCCGTAATATCTCCGGTACTGGATAAGTCCAGGCCCGCATAGCAATCTCTACCAGCAAGTGCGTCCATATCAATCGGCTCATTGCCTCTCATATAAATCGCATCAGGAATCCATGCAACGGTCGAACTGACCCACATATTGCATCGAAGCCATTTGAATGTGATTTCATCAGCCGGATTCTGCTTTGCTTCCCTGTATGCATCCCTCAACCTTTCAATATCAACGGTATATCCAAGAGAAGGATTAACCTTGTACCAGTTTGCCTCATCTTCCCAATCCTCATCGTCCTTAAGTCCATAGACTACAGGATAAAAAGTCGGGTCCACACGTCTGCCTTCCAGAATATCCACCGCCTTCGTATGAAGTTCATATGCAATAGAATGTCTGTCATTGCCTGCAGTCGTGATAATAAAGTGAAGCGGATTCTGTCTTGCATCCGACGAACCCTTGGTAAGTACATCGTATAACTGCCGATTTGGCTGAGTATGGATTTCGTCAAATACTAATCCACTCACCGAAAATCCATGTTTACCGCCAACCTCAGCTGACAGCACCTGATAATATCCGGCATTACTGTAATTCACAATACGCTTAGTGGCTCCCATCAGCTTGCTTCTTTTCATCAGAGCCGGTGACATCTCTACCATCTGTTTTGCCACATCAAATACGATGGATGCCTGCTGCCTGTCAGCCGCTGCACCATACACTTCTGCGGAAGGCTCATTGTCCGCATACAATAAATAAAGAGCGACTGCTGCTGCTAATTCGCTCTTACCTACTTTCTTACATATCTCCACAAATGCAGTGCGGAACTGCCTGTTCCCATCAGGTTTTACAATCCCGAATATATCTCTTATCAATTGCTCCTGCCACGGTAATAGCCAGAATGGTGTTCCTGCCCATTTACCTTTGGTGTGACAAAGATTCTCAATAAAGGTCACTGCCCTGTCTGCTTTCTTCTTATCATAATGTGAAGTCGGAAGCATGAACTGGGAAGGTTTATAATTCTTAAGCTTCGGATATCCCTTTGGTCTTGGTTCCTTTGCCATTAGGAATCACCCCCAAGCAATGCCTCCATCTCATCTTCCAACTCCTTACCCTTTGCACTACCAGCCACAATACGTGACCTGGATGAAGGCGTAAGTCCAAACTCGGATGCCGCCTGCATCATCAGCTTCTGATTGGTATTTGCAATACCAACCCAAGGTGTCTGCTGCTGATATCCTTTATCCGTTTCAAAGGTCGACCCCTCAGAATCTATATGCTCCTGCGCTTCCTTCCATCTGGCATAAGACTGGCAGTATGCAGCAAATGCCGCCATATCCACCTCGGTCAGAACTCCCATCTGGTTCATCAGATCCGCAAGTCGTTCCCACTCTTTCTTCGCCTCTGGAAGCAGCCACTCCGGACAGTCAGGCATTCCCTTTGCCGGAACTGGCTCTTTCGTATTCAGTTTTCTTTTACCTGGATTACCCTCCAGCTTCTTAACCGCTGTAGGCTTTGGCTTTCTTCCTGCCACTGGAATCCCCTCCTTCCTTAATTTTCTGCACACCCAAGAAATCAATTTCTTGGGTTATCGCGGTGCTCGTCAAATGCTCATGCAAGCATGGCATTTTCCTTACTACTCGTGTAAATAAAAGGACCATGTATTTCTACACGATCCTCATGATGAATATCTATATGTATTTTAAATTTCCAGTTATTAACTCATCTATTTTCCCATCAAATATCTCTTCAAATACTTGCTCACATGGTATCCTGCACATTCGCCTCTCTTTTGAAGTATCTTGAACCCTGAATGCTGTTTGATCTTTTCCTAAACAAGTATTCATATAAGAATCGATGTATGGCATAGCATCCTCTTTCGTAAAGCTAATTTCTTTTTTCAGCCTTACAAACGATGACAATACACTAATACATCTAGCTCCGCCTATACTGATTACACCATTTCTGGCATTTTTATCATCAGAACAAAAGACATAGATTTGTTCACCGAACTTCAAATTCAGCACTTGCAATAAGACATATGACTTCAGTTCTCCGAGATTTTGTCCCTCGCCGATAGTGTCACAATCATCTTGCAGTTGCTTCAAAAAATCTTCTCTACTTATACTGCGGCAGTCCATTTGAGACACAAGAACAAACTTCTCTTCAAAATATCCATCTTTATATGCATCGCACGCAGTTTTAAGCATTCCTGCATATGCGCTGATAGCCCATTCACCATAGACTCCTAATAATTCATCCAGTATCATTTCATCGTCATACATACATATTGATTTTGATTCAATTTTCGACTGAAACCATTCTGGTGCCCCAGCTATATTGTGACGCATGATTTCTACTTGAATCTGTTTATGACAATAAAAGCAATAACCTGGCATTGCCATAATTTTGTCTATTAATTTATTATGATCATCCTTGCGTATCAAATGCATCTTGGATATAAAGTCAGTATCCAGCAAGGCATATTTTTCATTTGCCATATACTCACCTTATTTTCGATTCCGAAATTCCTTTCCGATTTTTTCCAAGTATGCCCTATCAGATTCCTCTCTACTATCCACAAGTAATTCGTGTTCAGAGTTAAAAGCCAGATTATCCAACAAACTTCCATAGCGGAGTAAACTTCCACTATTCTGCTGCCACTGTTCTGCTTTTCCAGTCAATTCAATTCTGATTGCAATGCTTTCACTTTTTTCTTGATAAAGATTTCTGGCCTTCTCTTCTGTAATCACACCGCTCTCTACTAAGCGCAATACAACTGCTTTGTAAGGAAGCGCAAACAAATCCATAAGAATCAGCACATCATCAATCCCCATATTCTCTTTTGAGATTCCAAACATCTTAAACTGTTCTATCACACTGGCATCCGGCATCAAAAGCAACCCTGCAAAAGCATTTGCTTCAAGATCTTCCTGCGTAGCTGCTACTTCATCAACCGTTTTTGAATCCAATAAAGAACCTGATGTAATAGTGCTGGTATTAATATCCTCTGCATAGCAATGAATATGATATAACTCATGTGCCGTTGCAAAAATCTGCTTACACATTGGCAGTTCTGTATTCACACACAAGAAAATCGTACCCTTCTTCACAAAGGTAAACGCCCATAATTCATCATCCCTAAATGGATAACGAAGCACTTCAAGAGCCAGTTCCCTCTTACGTGCATAATTTGAAACTATGCCAAAAATAGATTCTCTAATAATGGTATTTCCACAGTAATTTACAGCAAAAGCCTTTGATAAATCATTTATTTTTTCAAATTGCTTCTCTTGCTTATAAAACAAGTTTTCAAAAAAAGTATCTCCCATTATGCCTCCCAAGGTTTCATCATAGCCATACCATTATCTCTAACTCGACTATGGAAAAGAATCATGTTTGAAAGCTTATCAGCAATATTAAGTGCTTCTTTAGCTTCCTCTGATTCAACTTTTCCCATGAACGCATGAACAATATCTGTATCAACAGAATCTCCCTGAAGCTTGGTAAGTTCCTCCATCTTAACACCCAAAAACTCTGCGATACGCTTCAGTTCTATCGCATTAATCATTCTTGAACCATTAAGCATCTTACTTATTGTCTGTTTATTTGTCTGCAATGCCCCTGCCAAATCTATTTGTTTTCTATTCTGTTTTTTAAGAATTGCTACAATATTTGCAGCTATCATGGAATTCACATCAAACATATTAACTTCCTCCAATCAACAAAAGTCATTCTACCTCATGCTTATTATATGTCACACACGAATTAAAGTCAATATTATAGTTACCATTTTATATCATTTTATTCATTAAGTTTCCATTTCAGTTACTGCAATTCTACGATACCCCCCTCTTCCATTTCGCGATTTTGCACAGAAGAGGGGGCGCCGGTCTTGGAGACTAAGGCCTGTAGAGATTCAAGTACCCCCTACCCTTGCTCCATCAGAACCGATATTCCTTGAATCTATCCTCGGTCATTGTCTTTACATTATGATGATGCTCACATAAAGGCTGCCAGTTCGACCTATCCCAAAAGAGTTTCTGGTCTCCACGGTGTGGTTTGATATGATCCACAACTGTAGCCATAGTGATGTGCCCTTCTTCATAACACTTCACACAGAATGGATTGCTCTCTAAGAACTTCCTTCTCTCACGCTGCCACTTGGCACCATAGCCACGCTCTGCTGCATGAGCTCTGTCCTTTGTATGTAAAGGCTTATGTTCCTCACAATACATCTGACCGTGCGGAATGAGTGCCGCACAGCCAGGATGTTTACATGGTATGTTACTCCTATAAGGCATGTGCTCACTTCCTTTCACGAAAAAAGCCCTGGGCGATTTCTCTCGCTCAAGGCTCTGCTTTGTCGTACACTTTCGACACTATCATAATAACACATATGCTTATGCCTTGTTGGGACAAAGTGTGCCAACCTTATTCCGGTACAACAAAATTATTTAATGCCGATGCATGAATACGGTGTACGGTACGATAAGATACATTCAGGTCATAGGAAATATCTTCCCAGCTTTCATTTTTCAGATAGCGGTATTTAAGAAGAAGTCTTTCCTCCGGATTCTTCATACTTTCTATTGCCGCATTGATTGCTGCACGAAGATCCACCAGTCTGTTAATCTTTGCATCAATCTTCTGCTCATACTCCCATATCTTCTCAATGGTCTTAATGAATGGTGCTTCCAGATTTCTATTGGGATTTGTCCCAATCTTTTCTCCATAAGTGCATCCCTGGATCGTGCCACGCATCTCACGAAGCTGTTCCAGCTCCTTTACCTCAACCTGTATCTGCTTATCCAAAAGATATGCCTGCTTCAAATATTCCTTAGCTGTCATAAGCCACCTCCGAAAAAAATAATTTCCCTCGGATTTACTCTGATTGTCTTATTTCGTCCTGAAGCTTACGGATTAGAAACTCTCCATCTACCGAAGTCAGCTGTTGATACCACGAACTTCTGAAAAACTTCTCAATCTGTAAGGCCTCATCTATTGCCGACTTGCTTTTGGGATTACGCTTTACCTTTTTGAGTGCGGCTCTGTAATCAGCAGCCGCACTAAGGATAATCGCATTCGCAAGTCTTTCATATGGATCTTCAAATTGGTTCTTACCTGCCATGTGTTACCCTCGCTTTTACTGCAGCAATCAATCTATTCTGTGTCATATCCTTATTAGCTAAAGCCTTCATGACATCTTCATCTATCGTACCTGCAGTAATAATATGCTGAACCACAACCGTCTCCGCTGTCTGTCCCTGCCTCCATAATCTAGCTACAGTCTGCTGATATAATTCCAGGCTCCATGTAAGACCAAACCATATCAGCATATTTCCACCAGACTGTAGATTCAGGCCATGTCCTGCTGAAGCAGGATGAATTAGTGCTACTGGCAGTTCTCCACGATTCCACTTTCTGATACTTTCCTCAGAATCTAACCTTTCAAAAGGAATTTTCCTATCGGTAAGCCTTCTCATAATTCTTGATAAATCATGTTTGAACCAGTACGCTACCATAACTGGTCTGCCGTTTGCTGCTTCAATCATATCCTCAAGGGCATCCAGCTTCTGATCATGAATAACGATTTCGTCTCCCTCATCTGAATACACAGCACCATTTGCCATCTGAAGGAGCTTCCCTGAAAGAGTTGCTGCATTTGCCGCTGTAATCTCTCCCTTCTTCAAAGGAATAAATAAATCCTCTTCCATGTCCGCGTATATCTTTGCCTCATCGGCATCCATATAAACCGGATATTCATTACTGATAAGCTCCGGCATCTGAAGATGATCCAGGGCTTTCATGGAAATCGTGATATCGGAAATTTTCTCATAAATCTGTTCCTCTGCACCACGCCTCAGCTTGTACGAATAAACAATCGGACCATTCATCCTGTCTGGCACAAAATAATTCACACGATACTGGCTGATAAATCTGCCAAGTCTTTCTCCCATATCCAGACATTTAAATTCTGCAAACAGATCCATCAGACCATTGCTGGAAGGCGTTCCGGTAAGTCCAATTACTCTCTTTACCTTCGGGCGAACCTTCATAAAAGCCTTAAAGCGTTTACTGTTCCAATTTTTAAAGCTGGATAACTCATCCAGAACTACCATATCCCAGAAGAAGTTCACTCCGCTCTGTTCAATCAGCCACTGCAGATTTTCACGGTTAATAATGTAAATATCCGCATCCGCTTCAAGAGCCTTTTTTCTTTCTGCAGCTGAACCAAGAACAATGGAATATCTCAGGTGTTTCAGATGATTCCACTTATGGATTTCATCACTCCAGGTATTTCTCGCAACTCTAAGTGGTGCTACCACCAAGACCTTACTTACCTCAAAGCTGTCATAAATAAGCTGCTCGATGGCTGTCAACGTAATACTGGTCTTACCAAGTCCCATCCCAAGTATCACGGCTGCTATCGGGTGTTCTAATATATAATTGATTGCAAACTGCTGATAATCATGCGGTTTGTATTCCATCAAGAATCCCTCCAATCTGTCCTGCATCATCCAGGACGAATACTTTATATCCAAGAGACCTTAACTGGTCATGCCTGTGCTCCTGTAAAACTCTTGGCTTCTTTCCCGGCGCCTTCACTTCCACCAACCCAAATTTCCCATCAGGTAATAAAACAAGTCGGTCGGGCCAGCCCGATGAGCCGGAATTCCACTTCTCACAAAAGCCACCACGCTTTTTAACCTCTCTCACTAATTTCTGTTCAATATATTTTTCACGCATCGCACGCCTCCATCATTCTTAATAGGTGTGCAGGTCGAGTACCTCGTTCCGTAAAACTCTCTTAGGCAGTTTTTATTCAAATTCTTCCTAAAGGGACTTTTATGTACTGAGGTTAACGACCTACACAAAATGGCTTTTTCTTACTCCAAAAAATCCTGTCCTTCCTTAAGCTTCAATCCCACGACCTGCACTCCGGTATTCTTACGAATACGGTTATAGCCAGCCTTGTCCATCGAAGAATAGAAATCCGTCGTACTGCGGATATATTCGCCGTTCTGCATGCAATGCGCTCTGTAAGCCTGATACAGTTCACCCGATTTTTCCTTATAAGACGGATCAATCTCACAGCATTCCTCCAGAAACTGCCCCAGCCAGTCATTGTCCTCGCGATATGCCTGGATAGCAGCCTCTACGACATCTGGAAGTGTTGTATGGAAATTCTTATCAATCGCTCTCTTCGCCCCTTCAATAATCCAGCTCATAATTGCAGGACCCGCATGCTCAAACAGATAATCCGCATAATTCTTGATGTCACTTTTACCTGTAATCTTTGCATTGAAGGGAATGACCACCAGCCTTCTCCAGATACCGTCATCATTGGCTCCTACCTTTGGAAGATGGTTGGTATAGAGAACCAATGTATGTGACGGTACAAAGGAAAACGGATCCTTATACTTCTTCTCTGCCTGAATCTCATCCGTAGAGCAAAGCTGCTTCACCACAGCGGTATTCAATCTCATACCTTCCTCCATTTCCGAAGAAATGATGAGACGTTTTCCCTTAAGCTCTGCCATCTCCGGCTTCACATTTCTCTTGCAATTCATAGTCAATGCCTCGGCAGAAAGCTTTCCGGCATAATTGCCAAGCACTCTAAAAATGGTATTCCAGAAGGTACTCTTACCATTGGCACCACCGCCGTAAGCAATAATCATATGCTCCTGATACACCTTGCCGATTGCAGCCATACCAACAGTTTCCTGCACATAATCAATCAGCTTCTGATCCTTACAAAAGAACAAATTCAAAGCATCCAGCCAAATCTGTTTCCCTTCTTCTCCGGGTGAACAGGCAGTAATCTTAGTAATCAAATCCTCCGGATTATGCGGCAGTTCCCCTGCAAGCCCTTTTCGAAGGTCATAGGTTGCATAAGGTGTGTTAATCAGATTCTCGTTTTTATCCAAATCAGACACGGAAATAGCAATCATCGGCTTCGCCGTATTTGCCGCAGACACAATATATTTGTAATCACGTCTCTTCTGCACAAATTTCAAATAAGTCTGGGCTCCCATCAGCATATAAACCAAAGGAATAAGCTTTCCATCCACCTCTTTCAGAAGTTCCTTCGGACCAGCCTGGATAGATTCCTTCGGTACACCTGCATTCTCCAAAGCCTTCTCAACTCTTGCCACTTCATCCATAGCATCCTGAAGCTGCAGATCCAAGAATTCCTCAACAGCTCCAATCGCCATCTGCTTATCTTCTCGCCAACATTCGCCATCGAATCTTAAAAAGTCTGTAGCACTGGTATATTTCAGTTCATTTCCATACTTTCGAACCAACACCTTTGCCTGTCCGATATCCGAATAATCTTCAGGTTTCAATGAAGCACTTTCAAAATCTGCATTATATTCATCAGGTGGTACGTAACCCTCCTGATTCACAATACTTTTCTTAAAGAACTTCACTGCACTGTTCCAGATAGTCTTAAGCTCTGACTCCGGTAGTGGCGGTTCACACTTCTTTGCATGTTCTAAAAATGCCTCATATGCCTTTTCAGTAATTCCATAGCGTTTCAGCACACGCCCGGCAAAACGACTCATAGTATTGTTTCTGCTACCTTCCAGAATCTGCCCACCAAATGCGCTCTCTGAATTCTCAGAATCGAAATCTTCTTCCTCAGCAGCCTGACCTACATCGATTTCTTCATCAATAGTCATCCAGCCATCATGTACCAGTACTTCTTCACAATCAGCACCGAAGATAAATCTTGCTGCATCTAATGCATTTCCATCAAAGAAGGGATACTCCTTCTGCAACGCCTTCTTCAGATTTCCGTACATTTCTACATCTGTAATCTCTGAAATAGGAAAATAGATGTGATATCTCGGTCTGGCTGACTTGCCCTCCTTCGGAAGTAGATGATGTCTACTGGAAGCAAGCATATATTCCATATCAGGGAATATTTCCTCCAACTTCTCGGCTGTAATCCACTCTGCTGGTTCCTCTAAATGGTCATTATCAATATCCATGACAATCACATCCGAACGAATGAAATTACCAATACCTCGATAGCTTCCTTTGTACTCTGCGCAAACATGATCTGCCTTCACCGCCTCCCGAAGCTGCTCCGACGTGACTACTGTCACCTTATTTGGATAGCTACAGTTAGCGGCCTGACCAATGCAGTTTGCTGTAAAAATCGTTACCTGCATATCTCAAACCTCGTTTCTATAAAGTAAGGAACAAAATCCTCCTAACTTCCTAAGCGGGTTTGACCTACACTTTTCCGGTCGAATTGTAAATAAATAAAAAAAAGCAACAGCCAGAGCAGAATCGCTTCCTTATATAAGTGAAAAATGCCCTGGCTATTTTCAAAATTTTTTTCAAAAAATTATGCTTACGACCGGAAAAACAATTTCCAGATGCGCTTAGGAAGATAGAAAGGCACGAAAGCCATTCGGAAAGCGAGGTGCTGCAAATGCAGACAGAAACGATTGATAAAAGCCAGCAGGCTACATCGTCCATCGATGAAGAGCTCATTGACACTCTCATTGCAATCAGTGTTGTAGCCAAACGACTGGCAGCCAATCTAAGACAACAGAATACAGAAAATGGAGGAAAACAAGATGAGCAGAATGAGTGAATTATCTCAGGTGCTTGATGAAATGATTGCCTGCGGTGAAGGAATGATCAAAGCCGCAAATGCACTTAAAGACATCTTCTCTTCTACTGAAGAAGCACCGGCAAAAGCAGAAACCAAGTCAACCAAGAAAGCTGCAAAGGCTCCCGAACCAGCTAAGACAGAAGAAGCACCTGAACCTACTTATACAAAGGAAGATGTTCGTGCGGTACTCGCTTCCAAGTCTGCTGCCGGATATAAGAAGGAAGTCAAAGAGCTTCTTGAGAAATATGGGGCTCAGCAGTTAAAGCAGGTAAATCCTGATGATTATGCAGCCCTTCTTAAGGAAGCAGAGGTGATTGGAAATGCCTAAACATGCATACCTCTCCGCTTCTGCCAGCCACAGATGGTTAGCCTGCCCACCAAGTGCAAAGCTCTGTGCCAGCATTGCAGATCAGACTTCGGAATATGCCCAGCAGGGAACCGATTGTCATGAGCTCTGTGCCTACCTTGTAGAAAAAGCACTTGGTAGAGCTGTCACAGACCCGACAGAAAATCTTACCTTCTATGATGCAGAGATGCAGAACTGCGCAGAGGAATACAGAAATTATGTATTGGAGCAGATTGAAACAGCCAAAGAATTCTGCAAAGATCCGCAGGTCATGATTGAGCAGAGACTGGACTTCTCCCGCTGGGTTGAAAATGGCTTTGGAACCGGTGACTGTGTCATCGTTGCAGATGAAGTTCTGCAGATTATTGATTATAAGCACGGTCTCGGTGTTCTCGTAAGTGCAGGTGATGAGGAACACGGTGGCAACAGTCAGATGATGTGCTACGCCTTAGGTGCCTTAGAAGCCTTCGGCGATATCTATGACATTAACCAGATCAAAATGACCATCTTCCAGCCAAGACGTGACAACATCAGTACTTACACCATTTCCAGAGAGGATCTTCTGAAATGGGCCGACGAAGTTCTGGCACCTACCGCATTGCTTGCTTATGTAGGCGAAGGCGAATTCAAGGCTGGCGATCACTGCCAGTTTTGTAAAGTAAAAGCCACCTGCAGGAAGCGTGCAGAATACAATCTTGAGCTTGCAAAATATGACTTTGAAATGCCAGCTACCCTGGATGACATAGAAATCGCCGCTATCTTAGCAAAGGTAGATGAAATGATTTCCTGGGGAAATGACATCAAAGAATATGCCTTACAGCAGGCTCAGTCCGGTGTTCACTTCGATGGTTGGAAAATCGTAAAAGGAAGATCAAACAGAAAATTTACTGATGAAGCCGCTGTGGCATTCAAAGTAAAAGATGCGGGCTACGACCCGTATGAGAAGAAGCTTCTTGGCATCACTGCCATGAGCACATTGCTCGGAAAGAAGAAATTTGAAAAGCTATTAGGTGAGCTTGTATATAAGCCACCAGGTAAACCAACATTGGTACCGGAATCTGATAAAAGACCGGTAATGAATACAGCACAAGAAGACTTTAATGAGTAAAAGGAGGACCAATATTATGGCAAAAATTCAGAACCCTACAAAGGTTATCACAGGAGTAAATACACGTTGGAGCTATGCGAATGTATGGGATGCAAAGAGCATCAACGGAGGCGCACCGAAGTACAGTGTCTCCCTCATCATTCCAAAGTCCGACACCGTAACTGTTAACAAGATTAAGGCAGCTATCGAAGCCGCTTATGAGGAAGGTCAAAGCAAGCTTAAAGGAAATGGCAAAACCGTTCCTGCACTCACTATCCTTAAAACACCTCTTCGTGACGGTGATTTAGAGAGACCTGACGATCCGGCTTATGCAAATGCATATTTCATCAATGCTAACAGCGCTTCTGCGCCTGGCATCGTCGATGCAGACCGTCAGCCTATCCTTGAGAGATCCGAAGTGTATTCCGGTGTCTACGGCAGAGCTTCCATCAATCTCTACGCCTTCAACAGCAATGGCAACAAGGGTATCGCCTGTGGACTTAACAATCTCCAGAAGCTTCGAGACGGTGAACCTCTTGGAGGCAAATCCAGAGCTGAGGATGATTTCGCTTCTGATGAAGAAGACGATTTTCTCGAATAAATCCAATGAAACAACGGCAACCAAGCAGGCGGTGGTAATACTGCTGCCGCCTGTGACAATCAAAGAAAGTAGGTAAAATATCCTGACTATGGATTCTATTAATGAAATATTAGATGCTATTATCCGCGGATCCCTTTTAGGCTTCTTAGCCGGTTTCTGGTTAATGGGACTTGCTGCAATCTGGAAGTGGTTCCTGAGTGTTGCAAAACGTTTCCTTCACTGGCTTTTCCCAAAAGCAAAATGGTTCCAGCCAAAAGAACAGCCCCCAAAAGGAAACTAATATCAAGGCGGCAGTACTCCCCAGTGCTGCTGCCCTTTTTGTAAAGGAATGAGATTATGATAAAAGAAATGTCAATTGATTTAGAGACCTATAGCGATGTAGATATCTCCAAATGCGGAGCTTACAAGTACGCTGAGTCTGATAATTTTGAAATACTACTGTTCGGTGTATCCATAGATAGTGGTGAAGTACAGGTATTTGATCTTGCCTGTGGCGATACCATTCCTGATGATATCCTTGCAGCCTTATCTGATGATACAGTTACAAAATGGGCTTTCAATGCCAATTTTGAAAGAATCTGTTTATCCAACTGGCTTAGAAAACATCACCCTGCGCATTTCAAAGGCTACAGTATTCCGGAAGATCCTGCTTCCAAATATCTGGATCCAGCCTCATGGAAGTGTACCATGATATGGTCAGCCTATATGGGCTTACCGCTCTCCCTTGAAGGTGTCGGTGCAGTCCTTAAACTACAAGATCAGAAAATGAAGGAAGGCAAAGATCTCATCAAATACTTCTGCTGTCCTTGTAAACCGACAAAAATAAATGGTGGCAGAACCAGAAATCTCCCAGAGCATGCTCCCGATAAATGGGAAAACTTCAAAGCCTACAATAAACGTGATGTAGAAGTGGAAATGGCTATCAAACAAAGATTATCAAAATTCCCGGTTCCTGACTTCGTCTGGGATGAATATCATCTCGACCAGGAAATCAATGACCGCGGAATTATGCTGGATATGAATGTAGTAGAAAATGCTATCGCATTTGATGAAAAGTCCAAGTCAGAGCTTATGATATCCATGCAGAATATCACTAACCTCGATAATCCAAACTCCGTAGTTCAGATGAAACAATGGCTCTCTGATCATGGTATTGAAGCAGAATCCCTTGGTAAGAAGGATGTGGCTGCTATGATAAAAAATACTGATGGTACCGTAGCCACCGCATTGAAACTCAGACTCCAGCTTGCAAAATCCTCCGTGAAGAAATACCAGGCTATGCAAAATGCAGTATGTAAAGATGGTAGAGCTCACGGTATGTTTCAGTTCTACGGCGCAAACCGTTCCGGAAGATGGGCTGGACGATTGATTCAGTTACAGAACCTACCGCAAAATCATATGAATGACCTTGTTGATGCTCGTGAGCTTGTCCGTATCGGTGATTATGATACTTTGGAACTGCTTTACGATGATATCCCAGATACTTTAAGCCAGCTGATTCGTACCGCCTTTATTGCAAGACCGGGATACAAATTCGTGGTATCTGACTACTCTGCAATCGAAGCCAGAGTTCTGGCATACCTTGCTGGTGAATCCTGGCGTTCCAAAGTATTTGCAGAAGGTAAAGATATCTACTGTGCTTCTGCCAGTCAGATGTTTGGTGTACCAGTCGAAAAGCACGGTATCAATTCACATCTCAGACAGAAGGGCAAAATCGCAGAGCTTGCCTTAGGCTATGGCGGATCCGTCGGTGCTCTTATATCTATGGGAGCTTTGGATATGGGATTAACAGAGGATGAACTTCAGCCACTGGTTGATTCCTGGCGTGCTTCCAATCCAAATATTACTGCCTTCTGGTGGAATGTAGATAATGCCGTAAAGACTGCTATAAAAATGAAGCTTCCTATAGAGGTAAACGGAATCAAATTCCTCTGTCGAAGTGGGATGCTCTTCATCAAGCTTCCTTCCGGTAGAACTCTTAGCTACGTCAAGCCTCGTATCGGAGAAAATCGATTCGGCGGTGAATCCGTAACCTATGAAGGTATCGGCTCCACTAAGAAATGGGAACGAATCGAAAGCTACGGTCCGAAATTCGTTGAGAACATTGTGCAGGCAGTCTCCAGAGATCTTCTCTGTTTTGCTATGCGTAACCTCTCCCACTGCTTTATCTGCGGTCATGTCCATGATGAGCTCATCATCGAATGCAGCCAAGATGTTGATTACAAATCCATCTGCAATGTCATGAGTAGATCTCCAGACTGGATGCCTGATATCCTGCTTAGAGGCGATGGGTATGAAACAAAGTTTTATAAAAAAGATTAAAAAGATAACGGTCTCCGGTACTACTCCAGAGGCCGCTTAATACATCAATTCTTTGTATTATCATTTTTTCTAAACTCTTCAAGCATCTTTCTAAGAATCTGCATGTTCAGATACTCTTCGCGAAATGCATCCATATTATAACCTGGTAGTTGTTCCATATGAGGAATCCATATATCATTTGCAAATGCATCTTTTCTATACCAATTTTCTCTGACATATATCCTGAATCGCTGATGCTCTTTTTCATCCTCAAATATTAAAATACACCCTTCATACTCATTATGTGAATGCCGCGCTTCATCACCATCATCTACATAATAAAATTCATGCACCAAATGATTTAGCCTTCCTTTTACCATATAACGATACGGCACATCCCAGTTATGATATTCTGTAAGCGATATTCCATCTCTATCCGGTGTTGCTGTAAAATATCTCCCGCCATCAAGAATCACACCACCAAGCTCTGCCAGAACAGTCTGGTGATAACATATTCTTATTTCACTCCAATGCGGTCTTGAATCGGTCTGGGCAAACAAATAGTACTCATAACCATCCCTACCATCCTCCGGTTCATAAGTATGATCAATCGTAAATTCCGGAGCATACTTATAGTATTTCTTATCTTCGCTTGCTGGACTATTTGCCCAATGTTCAGGATGCTTCAGATACAACTTCACTTTTTCAATTGGTGAAAGTAACATTCCAAATCTTTTCTTCCAAAGATACTCAACATGATGAAAATCAGCAGATTTATCAACGGGTGTATTACTATCTTGAAGCCTTACATAAATATTATTAGCAAATATTCCCTTATACTTTTCTTTCAAGTAATATGGTGTATTTATACTATTATGAACCACAATAACATCTACCAGCCCACCATCCAAGTGTACTTGCTCCACAGTAACAACCGGGCGAAAATCACCTGCAAATTTCTTACCTCTGATAAAATCCGTAATCATCTGAGTATTTCTACGATTTGCATCCTGTGACACATCCTGTATAGCATAATCACATTCTTCATTGACACCAATAATAATATACGCATCTCTATCCACCAGATTATTAGCCATACAAATTATATCAATAAGCAGATCTCCATCCTTACTATCATCATACCACTCCCGCTTGAAATCCCAATAAGAACCTTCCTGATGCATCATAATTAGTTCTTCAATCTCATCTATTAATTCCAAAGAAGTCACCTACTTTCACCTATCCCAGAAGTTATCACTTTTACGAAAGTATACTTCAAACTTTCTTGAAATGCCCGTAATTCCAAAAACGCTTTTCAGGCGCTTAAGATCCTCATCACTATGATAGTAAACCAACCATTTTGTTTCTGGTCGAACTTCATATTCAATTCTATCAAGGTATGGAACATCAACATCACCAAAAGACAATCCCAGACATACAACTTGATTAACATCCCACAAAGCTGAAAAGAAATCATCATTCTCACTTATTATCGCATCCGTATCCTTATACAACAACTCACAAAAATCAGCAATTGCATTACATATGCTTTCGTACCATTCAACATATTCCTCCTGCGCCTCTTTTGCTTTCCTACGATATGAATCAATTATGTACTTATTTCCATGTCCCATTATAGGGGCTATTTCACAACATGATGGGATACCTCCATGCAGATGAAGTACGTCTTTTATGCCATAAACCTTTTCAAGAGTATCTGTGTAATTAAAACTCATAAACAGATCATTTCTGTTATTAATGAGACTATCTTTTTTACACATAGCTTGGGATGTATCAATAGTTTGTAACCATTCTAATACGTACTTTTGGAGCTTATCTACAAATCCGTATTGTTCCCTCCAGTATACATTCATAGTATCAATTATGCCCTCCATAGGCATTGTATCTACCATAGAATAAGCAGAATCATGCATTCCCTCAACATCCGGATGACCTATTTTTTCTTCAAAACTCCACCACAAATCATTAATAACCGACTTATCCCATCTTTTCTGAGCCTCTTTCGTATACCAGGGTTCCGTATCATCTAAGGGTTGAATATTATACATACTTTCGAAAGTAGTTAAAAAAGACTCATGATTCTCTTTCAAAAATTCTCTAAAAGCTGCATATGGCGTTCTTATTCCATGTGCTATATCAAAACCATTGCCGAATATATATAATGTCTGCAACAATATCCCCCTTCCATTGTTTATATTTTCATTCATATCTATCAGCAGTCCAAACAGGCTGCAAATCACATTTTAGTGCACCTACCTCACTTTATACATCCGCATTCCTGTCTGTGCTTTAAAAATTGATGCATCTCTTTTTGCATCAGCCAGTTCGAATCCACTGATAACCTTCTCCTGAGTCTCTGGGCTCCAATAGATTTTCAGATGCTTTTTGGACCGTGTTATCGCAGTATAGAAAATATTATGAGTAATCAGCTCATCCACTTCTTCTGTAATAATCACTTTGACCGAATCATATTCCAAACCCTGTGCCTTATGAATAGAAACAGCATAAGCTATTTGGAATGGAATATCTGTATCATCCGCAAATTCCTTGTCATCATCAGAATCTTTCTTCCTTGTAACACGGAACTTCACAATTGATTTACCTTCTTCATCCGATTCCAACAATTTCAAATCTGTATGCCATACCTCATCTTCTGTGATCTCCTTCTCGACCTTGATAGAAAACCATATACAGTCCTCTTTTTCATCCAATGAAATATCAACAATTTTACCTTTCAAATTATTGTAAAGAACTGGAATAAATCGCTCTGACTCATTAAACAAAATAGGATCTCCAACCTTAAATGTCCAAAGACCCCATCGGTATGCTTTCGATTTATTATTCTCTTGCAAAAATCTATTGATATTATTAATGCCGTAAAGACCATCATAATTAAGACAAAGAATAATCTCATCCGCTGACTTCTTATCAAACACCGATGAATCCAAACTGGTAGAATAACGATGATTAACAATATATTCTGTCAAATCATCATCCAGATTTCTTACTTTTCTCCAGAACTCCAGCAAATGTTCATCCTCTGTTCTATATGGCTTTTCTAATTCATTCCAGGCATATGCCGGAACAAAGTATTTTGCCATTGAGAACCAGTTACCGAAGGTTATGGATTCAATCTGATATGTATCGCCTACCAGTATCATGATCTCGCAAGAGATTTTATCAATGATATCTGCCATATCAGAATTACTAACCATACTGCACTCATCCATTACAAGAATATCGTAATCTGTACGATTATATCTCGACATAAGGAATTTCTTAATCGTCATAAATTCACATTTCTGTGTATCTATTGCTGTAACTTTACGTCTCAGATTTTCAACCGCTGGATTTGTATTAGCTAAAAACAGGATGGATTTCTCCCTCATATAATTGGCAATGTGGTTAATCAAATATGTTTTTCCGGTACCGGCTGCACCGTAAATTAAGGACACTTTGGTCTTATCAAACATATTCTGTAATATATTTTTCTTCTCTTCACTGTCCACATCAGCGATCAGATCCAACCAGAAGCTCACGTCTTCCTGATATTCTGGAATGCCCTCTGTCGACATTTCCTTAAGCTTGTCAATAATCTTCTTTGTATTTTGAAATGCTCCCTGAATATATAAGTTCTGACCAAACTTCTCAATCCGTCTATTGGTATGCTTGAAATACAAATGATTATTGAATGCCGTTATTTCAGCATCCAAATTATCTGTATATTCTTCTAGTTCTTTCACAGGCGTATATAAAACAGCATTGGTACTCATATTGGAAAGCATGTATCTGGCAACAAACTCATGCTTCCTGTTATCTGCTGACAAACTGCCAAATAACTCTGCACTCTCTGGGTTATGCTGTCTTAATGATGTTGCAAAAGGCATCTGATCAAATGGTATACATCCCCAATCAAGATACAAATCAGATAACTTCCAACAACTACCGCTACCCAGCTGATTCTTTATCACTTTATTATTCAAGGTATGAAGTAGATATCTTACTGTCGTAGAGCCTGCGCCCTTAGTTCTGATTAATCTCCTGCATTTATCCAAAACATTTTCAAAATAATGCACCTGACTCTTTCCAAACATCTTCTGCTTTATAGGATTATAAATATCCCTCGGAGCGGTCACTATATCCAACAGACTCGCACCGGAGTTAGAGAGATACTGCATCATTCCTATATATTCAGAGTGGCTCGGTGACATTTTGATATCATCCCCGAAAATCTTTGCAAAATTATTCAGCTCGCACGGTCTGATAGATACCATAAAGTCTGTAAGAATATTTACCGGCATTTTCCTTCCATTCACTTCAATGGTTTCGTAATAAATATCCATCTTAGCTGAATAATGTGATGGAATCATTATCTTTGAATAGCATACAAATCTATCAAACTTACTTGTCGTATCATATGCTGGAGTCAATACTATTTCATAGTACACAGCCTCTCCAGACACAAAAGGCACTACCTTGTGTACATACATTCTTGGATTGTGAGTGAGATCCCTGATTTCTCTCCTAAGCTCCAGTCGCTCTGCAATTTTGTCATGATATTCTTGAACCGCATGATCCGTATTTATAGGAAATTTCTCAAGGTTGTGAAGGATATCCATCTGATATTCTTGCTTCACAAAATTTCTCAATATCATATAAAACTTATAATATTTCAATACAAGTCTCTCAGCACCTTCTCCATCAGGTGTATAATGAGACTTGGATTCCTGCAGAAAATTATGAAACTTTCGCAAAAATTGGAACTTATTATGGTGTTTGATATATTCGGTAGCAGCTGGGATAGTTTCCCAGTCTGCTTCCAAATCTTCACCTTTTGCGTCCGCATATGCCTTTACAGCAACATGCTCTACAAGATTTCTCGACTGGCTCAGTAGATTCTGCGATACCAAAGCTCTTGAAACCGTCTCAAAATCTATTAAATCTATATTCTGGCAAATCGTTTTGTCAATATCACATATTCTTTCATCTATCTTTGGCACGTTCTATAGCTTCACCCCTTAATCTTCTTTTTTGCCATATTCAGCAGGTTCCTCTGCTACCATATATACTGGAGTTTTAGCAAAGTCATAAGTTATAACCTTATCTTCCTCCTGTTTTGCCTTAAATGCAACAACGCCAAGCCCGGAATACTTCTCGAAATACCCCATGAGTTTTTCGATGACCGTCTTTTTCTTTTTAGCTCTGGCACCGCCTCCACCAAATCGACTGACAGGAGGCAACAATTTATCTATATCTGTTCCGGTTGTCTTTACCTCTCCTTCACGGAAGCAATTCTCTAGGAACTTACGTGTTTCATCCGGTTTCAGTTTCTCCTGCTCAATAATGATAATTAAATCCTTCTCACGCTGAGCAACGATGTAATCCTGCCATTCCAGCATAACATCATCCACATCGTTAATACCAGCAATAAATGTTTCTATCAAAGCCTTCTTACTTCTCAGTTCAGGACTGGCATCAACTGCTTTTCTGATAGTGATAAGCACTTCCTTATCTTCCCCATGTGTATCATGATATTTCTTAACCAACATAAGGATGTAATCAATATTAATTTCAATCTGCTTAATCAGTTCAACTTCAAAAACAATATCGTCGGTAATGTCTGTGATTTCACCGTTTTCACGTTTGCGCTTCCACTCATCTCTCAGATCCTGATATCTTCCAAGGTAATCCTGAAGGTCTCTTTCTGTAATGCCCTCTTTACCTGCAAACTCATCAAATGATGAAAGAAGATTTCTCATTCTAAGAATCGCACCAAATAAAGCTATGAAATCTTTCTGATTCTGCTCTCCTATTATCTGCGGCTCAGACAAAGGGAAGTTGTTATTCAAGTCCTCTATCATATCAACATACCCCGGCATCTGCTTTCCATCAACAGACTCATACCCGTAGTAATAGTCCTTGAAGCTCTGCATCAGAACAATACCACCAGCATTTTTATCTCCAAACAACGAAATAGCGGCATCAACTCTCTTCTGCAGATTTCTGAAGCAGACAATATTACCAAAAGTCTTAATACTATTCAGTATACGGTTAGTACGTGAAAATGCCTGAATCAATCCATGCATTTTCAAGTTCTTATCAACCCATAATGTATTTAGTGTAGTAGCATCAAAACCAGTAAGGAACATATTTACTACAATCAGCAGATCCAGTTCCTTATTCTTCATACGAAGGGACACATCCTTATAATAGTTCTGGAACTTATCACTGGAAGTGTCATAGTTTGTATGGAACATTTGATTATAATCCAGAATTGCTGAATCAAGAAAATCTCTTGCCGTTTGGTCAAGTGCTGATGTATCCTCCGGATTTTCTTCATCCAGAATTCCATCTGCCTCTTCTTCATTCGCACCATAGCTGTAAATAACCGCAATTTTAAGGTTCTTTGTCGGATCAGCCTTTATCTGTCTTCTGAACTCATCGTAATAAAGCTTTGCCATCGGCACAGATGAAACAGCAAAGATAGAATTAAATCCACTTACTCTCTGCTTCTGTTTTATCTCTTCCACCTTGCCTCTGTCAGCAGATGCAACCTCTGCTATATTAGTCAGTGTGCTATAAACATAGGTCTTATCTCCACGGTAAGTCTTCTGATCGAAATGTTCTAATATATATTTTGCGATTAAAGCAATACGTTCAGGTGCTTCAAATGCCTTCTTACGATCAATATCCCACACTTGTTCATCATCAATATCTGCATCCGTATCCATAGTCTTTATATAATCAACACGGAATGGAAGTACATTCTTGTCATTGATAGCATCTACAATCGTATATGTATGAAGCTGATCTCCAAATGTCTGCTCTGTGGTAAATAATTTCGGATTTCTTACTGCACCAGAATTCGCCGGGAATATCGGAGTACCGGTGAATCCAAACATATAATACTTCTTAAAACTACGCACAATCGCAGCATGCATATCACCAAACTGGCTGCGATGACATTCGTCAAAAATTATAACTACCTGTTTATTATAAACAGCATGCTCTTTGTATTTCTTGATGAATGATGATAGTTTCTGAATGGTGGTAATAATGATATGGGATTTACTATCTCTAAGCTGCCTCTCTAAAATTACCGTAGAAGAGTTACTATTGGCAGCTCCCTTTTCAAATCTGTCATATTCCTTCATAGTCTGGTAATCCAGATCCTTACGGTCTACAACAAACAAGACCTTATCTATAAAACTTAAGTTAGACGCAAGCCTTGCTGTCTTAAATGATGTCAAAGTCTTACCGGAACCAGTTGTATGCCAGATGTATCCACCACCTGCAATATCTCCATACTTTTTGTAATTATGAGCAATCTCTATACGATTAAGTATTCTCTCTGTAGCAGTAATCTGATATGGTCGCATAACCATCAACATATTCTCAGATGTGAATACACAATACTTTGTAAGGATATTCAGAATAGTATGTTTTGCAAAGAATGTCTTCGTAAAATCAATCAGATCCGGAATCACTCTGTTATTTGCATCGGCCCAGAATGATGTAAATTCAAAACTGTTGCTTGTCTTTTCTTTTTTGGTCTTTCCAGAAGTAGCATCCTTAATCGCATTAAAACGTGTACTGTTTGAATAATACTTTGTGTTTGTTCCGTTAGAAATAACAAAAATCTGAACATACTCAAACAGACCGCTTCCAGCCCAGAAAGAATCTCTCTGATATCTGTTAATCTGATTAAATGCCTCCCGGATGGCAACACCTCTACGCTTCAATTCCACATGAACTAAAGGAAGACCATTCACTAGAATCGTAACATCATATCTATTATCGTGCTTAGCCCCCTGTTCAATTCCTATAACATACTGATTAATTACCTGCAGTCTGTTATTATGAATATTTTTTTTATCAATAAGCAAAATATTCTTAGTAAGGGCATCATCACGCTTTAACACCTGAACAAAGTCTTCTTGTATTTTTCTGGTCTTGTCTTCTATCTTGTCATTCGGATTAGCAATTGCTTCATTGAAGAACCTGTCCCATTCAGAATCTGAGAACTTATAATTATTCAGTTCTTCCAATCTTTCACGCAAATTTGCAATCAGATCCTTTTCTGTATGGATAGGCAAATATGTATATCCCTGCTCACAAAGAAGGCGTATGAATTCCTTTTCCAGTTCCGCTTCTGACTGATATGAATCAGAACGTGACTTCACCGATTCATATTCTGTTACAACAGTATTTTCACTTGTTGCTGCAACTATATTAAAATACGGCACGTTCTACACCTCCTTTATCACAATTTCCTGAGTATTTTTTACAAACATTACTGCGGTTCTTGTGGTTCCGATCACCTCATTAACCTTCTTTTCCGACTTTGCCATTACCAACATGTCTGCAGTAACCTCGTCAATCTCTGTAAGCAGATTAATCTTAAACCACTGCATTATAGAATTTCCTTCAAAATACTCACTTTCTTCATCATCAATAATCTCTTGGTAATATTCCGGATAAATCATGTCCTCAGGTTCATTTTCTGAAAAAGCAACATACCTAGCTATAAAGGATTTGCTTCCTTCCGATTTTGGTGCCCTTAAAATGAGCCAACCACCTTCATCCAATATATCACGTAATTTTTCTGTGCTTGTTCGCTTTCCAAGCTTCAGCATCCAAACATATTTCTTTTCATTCAGTATTTTCTTGTGAGATTCAATAAAATTGTTCTTTCCATAGCTTCTAAACCGAAAAAGAAGCATATTGGTATCTTTTAAAATTTTCATTATGCTTGGCTCCTCTCTGGAAAACTGAGAAGTTTCTCTCTATAATATTCATACTGTTTTTTCCTAAGTGTGATTTCTGCAGGCAATCCGTCTTTAATATCCCCATTCAATTTGCCAAATACATCTAATTTATCAATTATAAACAACTGTATCTTCTTAGCTGGAACCTGGAATTTCAACTTTCTCAAATCTGAAATATTGAAATTGCTCACAGTAGCTCCTTTACCTTCAACAGATGATATTTGATTTCTCACTATTTCACCTTGTAAAATATGCATCAAATATCTTGGGTAAATAATATCTTGATTAGGCCTAAGAAGAACAACTCTTTGGCCCTGGCAACATTTGAAATTAGCTGGAATAATTCCAACATTTCCTATAGGTGCTTCTCGTGAAAATAGAATATCATTTTCCTGCGGTTCAATTCTTTTTATTCTTGTCAAATACTCAGCCTCATCCACATATGAAAGATTGCTAGTATCTATCTGTCCATTCACAAGATTATAATTTCTAATAACCGGCACTCCACTTTCCTTCCATTTGGGCGAAGTATGGGGACAATCAACAATCTGACATACCGCCTCAAGAGTTACCATTTCCACCTCATCTGAAAAAGTCAGCAATTGTGTCCTGTAATACTCAAACTGTTTATTTCTCGCTGTAAGCTCCGCTGTAAGCTCCGCTGTAAGCTCCGTGAAATTGTCCAAAATTCGGACAATTTCACTCTGCACCTCAATTGGAGGCACAGCAATAACCAATGCACGAAAATTCCCTTGATTCAACTTTGGAATATTTCCATGAATTAAGCCACGCACATTTATAGTTTGTATATAATGATACAGATATCTCAGACTTACTCCTTCAATTTCTTCAATTATATGCGCATGATTATTAACCCATATTTTACCTTCTGCCCAATTAACCACAGGCGTTCCCTGTTCTGTCTGCACACTTCCATCTTCACCAACTAAAATAAAAACCCCATCAAAGATGTAATCCGATACATAATCTTGAATACCATTTGCACCATAATATGGATATCTCCCTGCTTGTCTTGCTGCTTTTGTTACAGGTTTTCTTTTTTTATCCAAAATATTACAACAGTCTTCAAGCTTTCTATATTCAACACCAGTCGGGCAAAATTCCTTTATCAACATTTCAAGTCGCTTCATTCTTTCTCCCCGCCTTCTTTAAAGTCCATTATTTTATCAAGATAAAACTCATACTGTTTTTCTCTCTCTGAAATTTCTCTTACTAGATTTTCAATGAGCTTCTTTTTTTTCTCTGTATACGAATCCATAACCCTTACAATTTCGTCTTGAACTTCTATTGGTGGAATTGGAATTCTAATTGCTTCAATAGATGGTATACTCGCGTGTACAACCTTACTTTTAACCTTTCCTGCGCTTTTTTGCTTTCGGGAAGCTGTTGTTGCAAGTACGTAGGAAAGGTATTTTGGATTCTGTTTATGTTTTAAAATAACTATATCTCCACCTGCAAGACATTTCTCATTTCCCATATATGCCGTAGATTTTGCAATATCTTCAATACTCTCACCAGTAATAACAAATAAAATATCACCATGTTCAAAATATTTTGGAGATTTTACATAATCTAATAAGGTATGTGACACACACTCTTCAAACCAAATTCCATATGTTGTATAAATTTCTCCATATCTCACGCAAGGAACACCGTTTTCAACAATTTCATCTCTTTTGATTCCAGTTCCACGATAAATATCTGTTTTTATTTCTCCTAGCGTTTTATATTCCACTCCATTTGGGCACAGTTTTTCTATCAGTTCCTCCAATTTACTCACTGCAATCACCCCTCTATTTCTGCAATTATTCTGTTTATCTCATCTCTTAAACTCTGCTCTCTAGCTACAATTTCGGTAATTTCAGCGTTAAGTTTTTTTATATCAACCTTCTCACGAGTATCAGCAGCCTCCACATAAGTACTTACTGACAGGTTATAATCCTTTTGTACAATCTCATCATAGTTTGCCAAATGTACAGTGTGCTCTAACTCTCTTCGTTCAATAAACCACTTAACGATATTATCAATGTTTTCATCTGTAAGCTTATTATTATTAGTAACCTTAATACACTCGTTTGTAGCATCAATAAAAAGAATATTATTATCCTTCTTTCCCTTTTTCATTACCATGATACATGTAGCAATAGATGTACCAAAAAATAGATTGCCTGGAAGTTGAATAATACAATCGATGTAATTATTATCTACCATGTACTGGCGAATTTTCTTCTCTGCCCCACCACGATACATAATTCCAGGGAAACATACAATTGCCGCAGTTCCATTCGGTGCTAACCATGAAAGGGAATGCATAATAAATGCCATGTCTGCCTTACTCTTAGGTGCCAACACACCTGCTGGTGCAAATCTCGGATCATTGATTAGAAGAGGATTATCACCTCCTGCCCATTTAATGGAGTAAGGTGGATTTGAAACAATCAATTCAAATGGTTCATCGTCCCAGTGCTGAGGATTTGTTAACGTATCCTCACACTCAATATCAAATTTATCAAAACCAATATCATGCAAGAACATATTGATACGGCAAAGATTGTATGTAGTAATGTTGATTTCCTGTCCATAGAAACCACTCGTAACAGCCTCTTTTCCAAGAAGTTTCTCTGCCTTCAAAAGGAGAGAACCAGAACCACATGCAGGATCATATACCTTATTAATAGTAGTCTTTCCCACTGTTCCAAGTTTTGTAAGAAGCACAGACACATCTGCTGGTGTAAAAAATTCTCCACCAGACTTACCAGCGTTGGAAGCGTACATTGTCATAAGATACTCATATGCATCTCCAAAGGCATCGATATCATGATCCTTTACAGAACCTAGATTCATTGCAGCCACACCATCCAACAATTTTACAAGTCTCTCGTTTCGCTTGGCTACAGTACTTCCAAGCTTATTACTATTTACATCAAAATCATCAAACAACCCAGCAAAACTATTTTCAGATTGACTTCCCTGAGCTGATTCCTCGATATGACGGAATACTTGTTCTAAAGTCTCATTAAGATTTTCATCCAAACTTGCTCTCGCCCTTACATTGCAGAACAGTTCACTTGGAAGTATAAAGAAACCTTTTTCCTGAACCAATCCTTCACGTGCTTCTTCTGCTTCTTCATCAGCCATCTTCACATAATCAAAATCTATATTTCCGGCCTCAACTTCACCACTATTTATATACGCGGTAATATTTTCAGAAATATATCTGTAAAACATGGTACCCAGAACATAGTTCTTGAAATCCCATCCATCTACCGCACCACGAAGTTCATCGGCAATCGCCCAAATCGCACGATGTAATTCTTCTCTTTCCTGTTCTTTTTTAGTATCGACCATTGTATAATCCTCCCGTTTTCCAATTATTTGTCTGCGTCGGCACTCTGGCCGCTTTCAATCCATGCATCCACTTCTGATATTTTAAATTTATACATTCTTCCCACTTTGTGATATGGAATTGTTCCTTTTTTTATCCAAGCACGAATTGTATCTTTGCTACATCCCACATGTTTAGCAATCTCTTCCAGGCTAATCCATCTTTCCACATCATTAATATTACTCATGTTAATGTCCAATAAAGTAACCTCCATTAAAATTCATTGTTTCTATGTTTCTCTACCAGCTCGACATAATATGCTTTGAGCCGCTCATATTTTTTCTTGATAACCTCGTCGCTCTTGACAAGGGAAAACAACGCCATATACCTTTCCAGTCTCTTTTCCAGCTGTCCCATATCGGCTTTATATTCATATCCAAAAGTAATAACCTTTCCGGAATCATCCGTAAGTACAAAATCTCTGCCCGCCAGTTTTTCTACCTTATCTCTTTCTACTTTTCTAAAATTTAGGAAATATTTCTGGGTACTTTGATCAAATATACGCTCTCCTATAATTGCCTTGCTTTCAGCCTCCGGATAAAGAGTTTCCATATCAATCAGAGGCGCTATCATAGCCGATGGATCATCCATATCCACATTCAACCGCTTTAACATCATGGACAGGATTACAGATTTCGGTTCGCTCTTGCTTGCAATAGCATATTTTCCTACAATTCCACTTTTTTGCTCACATTCTGCAATAGCAGTTCTGTCAAGCAATGCACTCTTTATTTCCCGGAACCCATGTATCAAAAATGCATTGAAGGACTCCTCTTCTGTCTTGTCTTTGAATATCATATCCAGATAAGGTAGTTCAAGACACACCTCTACCTTTTCAGCTGAAAGCTCATAAAGCATTTCAAAAGCTATACCACCATTAAATTCCGATTCGGGCACAGTCCATAGTTTTTTCCCCATAGCTTCTACTTCTTTCGGCTCAGCAAAATAATTGTATTCCGCAAATAAAAACTGTTGAAATCCCGGATCAATATATAAAATATCAGACTTTGCCTCATACATCATACATGCAGTAGCACATGCATCATGAAGGAAATTTGTCTTGTTCATGATTCTTGGATTAGCTACCTGCTTTGTTGATTTCAACTTCTTGAAGATGGCTTCAAAAGTCATTTTATTAAACTGAAACTTTCTCTCTACGTATGATACCGCACAGAACTCCCTAAACACATCCGTAAAATCATCCTGACTATCTGCACTCCGAAACACTCTATCTAAAGGACTTTTTTCCAAATCGTGATCCGATAGAATTATATCGTATGCAGATCGATAGAACTCATGTGGATTATCATAAAACGACTGATATGATGGATAATTCATAATACAGAACGTAAGCAGCATTGGGTTAGAAGCAAATTCTCCGTGCTTATTCAGATATCCTTCATTCAAATTTCTGGTAAGTTCTGCCTTTACGCCATCATCCTTAATAAGTTTGTCTATCAGATCTCCTGTCTGTCTATCATCAAATGGCATTAAATACAGCCTGCTTCTAAATCCAATCGATTTTGCTACATCACACTCTCTTGATGTAATGACATACTGATTCATCGGATAAATCTTTATCATTTCTCGCAACCTATGCTGAAATGCTACCATGTCAGAAGGATCTATTTCGTCCAATCCATCCAGAAGAATCTGACATTTACCTGCTCTCAAAACCTTGTCTGCTGCTTCATCATTGAAAGACAGATCAAACATGCTAACAGATTTAACAATGCAGCTAAGCAGATCACATCCGGCAAATCTAAAATCCCTCAGTTCCACCAGTATGGGCATAACACCTGTCTCAGAATACTTCTTCATCGATTCTACAAACAAGTGTCTAAGCATCATAGATTTACCCATACCGCCATTGGCAATAAGAGCTACCATATTGGATTGCTCAGCTATTTTATCAAGAGTAGCATCCTGTATCACTGTACCTCTGGCTGGCATACCTCTTCTCGAATACGCACTATCAACAGTACTCAGTGTGTTACAGATAAACACATCCTTCATTTCGCAGAGTTCATCAGAAAAATTAGTCTTTACCTTTGAATACTCTGCAAGAGCTTTTTGTTTATATACCGGAAAAATCTCTTTGCTCTCCGTGTTGGAATAAATATTCTGAACAACCTTCTCAGCACTTCCTGTTCCTCTTGCGATTTCACGAAGCTGCTGACCTATTGCTACAGTAAAAAGCTCCTTATCAATTTCATTGACCGTAGAAACTTTTATTCCAAATCTGTCCATTACTGTTACCAGGGCATTATCGTTTAATTCCCTGATAACTATCTCCAAAAATCTATTTTCATCATATTTCTCTGCGATTTCTTGCCACACTGCAGGATTGAAAGTTCTGGTTCCATTTAACCACTTCTCATAACTGCTGTCTGATGTCGGAAGCAATTCCCAGCTATCTTCTGGAATCGCTGACTTCACTAAAAATTCCACTATCTTTTTCTTTGCTCTGTGGTTCGTCAATCCGCCAGAGGATCTTGATATATAAAAATTCAAGAAGAACTCATCGAATTTTAGCCTCAATTATCAATACCTCTTTTCTCTGTCTGTATTGTCCGTGAAATGTCCGCGAACTATCGTGAAATGTCTGTTTCCCTGTCAGGGAACTTTTCCCCGACCTAATCTAAAATATTCAATATAAAGGCAATACCTCTGAGGTACAAGAAGAAGGGATTTGAACTCATTACTATATCAGTTCAACCAGACTCAATCCCACTTATTCATACCTAAGTATACATCAAAAAAGCTTATTTCTCAAGAGTGTTCTAATGCCTTTACATCACAAAGCAACTGCTGGACGCGGCATCTTCTTAGAGTTGTGGCGTGATGAACCTATCAACCGCATCAGGGGCTAAGAAGCCTGATTGCTTATTTTACGGAACGGAGACGTACCATGAATAAGACAATCGATGCTTATCTAAATTTCATATCGAAGCCTTCGTTCCGCATTCAGCGGACACTGGAGGCCGCACGATATGGAAATCAATGTAAATGTACAGACAAATACTGAAAATCATCAGTCAATCAACGACAAACACAACTACGACAACCGTTGCAGTTACAACAATCTCCCGCTTAATCCGGGAGAATGCCTCGTACCAATCCGTGTGGACTGGGAAATGGTGAAACATTTCAATATGTGTCAGGACAACCTTGAGACCTGGCGTATCGGACCTAACAAGGTTCTGGTAGCATTTGCTCCTGTAAAAATTGAGGACAAGCCTGCTGCCCTTAAACAGTTCAATGCCGATGTCAGAGAACACTTTGCATCCTTTAAGACAGATGATGTTCTCTCCCTTGACCAGTTTATAGATGAAGCTGCATCAGAAGATGGCAAAGGCTTTGAGCCTGCATCACCGGAGAATCTGGAAGAGACTGTCATGCTTCGTATGATTATTCAAGATCTTTTAAAGAAGATTCACGAAATCAATCCGAAGTACGGACGTATTCTCGACCTCATCAGCGAAGATTACACCAAAGGACAGATTCTTGATGAATTAGGTCTTGGTAAATCCCAGGGATATGCTGATATCAAAGCAGCTCAGGCTCTTGCAAAGAAACTCTATTTCGGTGAATAAGCTTCCTCCTTAACTTGAAAACAGCGGTATCCTCACTTTGAAGATACCGCTGCATTTTATGTTATATGCATTTTCTTACATTCAATTGATAATCATCGTGTCTCACAATACTCTTAATCGCCTGTCTCAGATTCCTTGCGTGCCCGTGCTGATGATATCCGTCCTTAAAACGATGCTTATGGAATATGACCAAAGCTTCCTCTGTAGGATATCCGGCACAATGCAGGTACCAGTAATGCCCGGTATTCCTGCTCTGTATTGTAACATCCTGACTATCAGCAATTATGATATTGAAATAATCTCCATCAATCTTATCAAGACTCTTCTGTTCGAACATTCGCAGCCTCCTTACTGAACCAGGCCTCCAATGCCTGTTCCACTATTGCATCCACCTGGTTCGGGTCCATTCCCTCAAAGTATTTCTCCACAATTTTGCCCGGAACTTTGTAGCATTTCTTTTTGACGGGTTCTGCACTTAAATATCTTTTTACCATTGCCTCTGTCAGAGCACCAGAATGACTCCTAAGCTTCATCACCATCTCAATGGTGATTTTAGTTTTCTTCTCCTTCATAATCTCATATACCATCGTCTGCTCATTCTCCGGAAGGAAAGCCAGCTGTAATGCCACCTTCGTATAGAGGGCACCTCTATCCACCATATCCTTAAAGGGTTTTATCAGGTCATTCAGCTTAAGCAATCTCCCCACAGAGCTACCAGATAATTCATATTCTTTGCCAATAGAATCTCTGGTCTTTAACTTGTGGTCATTGTGACCACAAGTTACATCTACAACCTGCTTTCCCTCTAACCTTGCAATCTCATTCAAGATATCATTTCTCTTTCCCTGGCAGGAGCCCTTCTCATACCTTGCCTTCAGCACCGCTGCCTTCTCAGATATTGCCAAATCCGAAAATGACCTTTGCATCAGATTCGTTTCAATCACATAAACATAAGCCTCTTCCTCAGATAATCCAGTCTTTACTATTGCTGGTATTTCTTTAATTCCTGCCAACTTAGCTGCATTCCAACGGTTATGCCCGGAAAGCATTTCATAACCGGTATCAAGCTTCTGTACAATAACCGGATTGAGCACTCCGTGCTCCTTCACACTTGCAATCATATCTTCTAAGCGTTCTCCCTCATACAGATGAAATGGATGGTCATGGAACGGCTGAATACTCTTCACCGGTACCATCTGGACACCTCTTGGCATTGTTACTTCTTCCATATCTCCCATCAGCAAATCTACTGCATCACCAAATACTTTTCTCTTTGAATTAGTCTTCATATGCGATTATCTCCTTTGCAAATTTTCTATATGCAATTCCTGCAGATGCTTTTTTGCTATACTGAGCAATCGGCATATTGTAGTAAATGCTCTCTCCCACCTTGACTGTTGCCGGTATCCTTGTATCAAATACTTTGATTTTCCCCTGGAAGCTTCCGGTCACTTCCTCTGTCAGAACCTTACAAAGAGTGGTTCTGCTCTCACACATGGTTAAGAGAATGCCTGCGACCTCCAACTTCGGATTGATTCGCTTTTTAATCTTTGCCACAGTTCTTAGGAAATCCTGCAATCCCATCATTGCCAGAAGCTGAGGATTCACCGTAATAATCACCTCATCCGCTGCTGCCAATGCATTGATGGTAAGCATTCCTAACGCCGGACAGGTATCAATCAGTATGTAATCATATCTACTTCTAAGCGGTTCCAAAACCTCTGCCAGCATCCTCTCCGCTCCCATCTCTGTTCTAAGCTTTGCATCTACCACTGACAAGTAAATGGATGATGGAATATAATCCACGCCCTCTCTACTCTGGATGTAATCTTCAAAGTTCTCTGGAAACTCTTCTTCGATCTGAGCCATCATCAGATGACCAATTGCATATTCCAAAGCACCGGTATCCTCTATTCCATAGCAAGTAGTCAGATTTGCCTGACTATCAAAATCTACCGTCAATACCTTCTTGCCCATTTCCTTCAAGGAATATGCCAGATTAAGTGTGGTCGTGGTTTTACCCACGCCACCTTTCTGTGAACCGATAACAATAATCTTTCCCATAATCACTGCACCTCTCTTCCGTTATATTCGGTACTTCTCTCAGCCACAAACTGAGCATGGAGCTGTTTCTTTTCCGTCTGGAAGCGCTTCTGGAGCTTCTTCATTTCCTTCTCCATGAATTCTGCCTCTGTCTTTGCCATTGCAGCCTTTTCTGCATCCGGAGTAATAATTAGCTTTCCATCCTCACAGCTGACTCTAATATAATCACCTATCTCAAATCCCATTTCCTTAAGCCATTGACCCTTGAGAATGATGGTAGGTGTTGCCTTGTAGTTATACCCGCTCTGTTCGTGAACCTTCATGCTTCTAATCTTCTGATTTTTCATAAGCTTGTCTCCTTTTCCAATCAAATGTTATTTTTTGAAAATCTTACATAGTCTTATGTATCAATCTGTGCTATACTCTTTACAGGCATATCTATCTGCCAATACACATCCTGGAGGCTGTCATGAGTGAAGAGAAAAATGGTTCCTATAAGGGCTTAACCGAAGCTCGCAGAAGAGCGAACAAAAAATATAATGACCGTTTCGTTGAAATTAAGGTTCGTGTCACCCCAGAGAAGCGTGCCATCATTAAGGACCACGCAGAAAAGATGGGTGAAAGTGCCACTGCCTTTATCAATAGAGCAATCGATGAAGCCATGAAACGCGATCAGGAATCAAATCCCGAAACGTAAAAAATCCGGTGACGTATGGATACATTTCCACACATCACCGGATGATTTTTCCTCTCAAAAATTATCTCCGTTGTGTAATTTTCTATATGAGTATATTTGCAACAAGGCTCCCCATCTGCATGTTTTTTTCGTTATTTTCTACACATTTCAAATGGTCTAAACCTGGTCTAAAACAGAACTGTGAAGCTTCCCTTTCCCCGATAAATCAAGACTTTTTAGAGAGTTGCCAGTATATTGCCGTGGCAGATAAATAGTATTTTAATCATGTTCTTATATCTCCTTAAATCGTCGTATTTCCCTGTATTTAAAGGCTTTTTACAACTTTCATTTTTATTGTAGTTTCTGTATCTTCTTATAAATTCTCATGTTTTGGCAGTCAAAAGTTGTAAAACTACCCTTCTATTAATATTCCTATCGAGGAATTTATCTTGCCTTATTTTTAAACATTATTTATTAAAGATCCTTTTTAATAATCCTTTTTCTTGCTCTATTTTCAAAGTTTTTTGAAGCTCTTTTACCTGATTT
>ERZ1036455.65-NODE-65-length-71861-cov-22.185138_pt1 | contig 71861 bp, 61 predicted proteins | sample MGYA00514228_ERZ1036455 | MGnify/ENA primary metagenome ERZ1036455 (study PRJEB33795, sample SAMN09464920) | human gut metagenome | host: Homo sapiens | place: USA: Stanford, California | collected 2016-07 | study: EMG produced TPA metagenomics assembly of the... | reverse complement strand
CAGCGCCCAGCAGCAGGCGTATATCAACTATATGATGAGCAAGCGTGACCTTCCCCAGGCGCTGGCGGCGCAGGGGCTGACGGGGGGCATGTCGGAAAGTGCGCTGGCGGGCATGTACAATTCCTACGGGAACAACCGAAACACGATTGACCGCGGGCGCAACGAAAGCCTTGCAGCGCTGCTTGACACCTTGAACAGCAATCGATCTTCGGCGCTGCAGAGCTACAACAGCCAGCTTTCGGCGGCCGAGCAGCAAAAAATGGCATACCAGATGCAATTGGAGCAGGCCCTTGCCAACGGCAGCGCCGAAATCCTGCAAAACAAGTATGATACGCTGCAGAATCTGGACAATGCCTATGCACAGCAGATTCTTGCCTTGCAGCAGGCGGCGGCCCAGGCGGCGCAGAAACGCTGGTAGCCGATGCAAACGGCGGCCAGGAAGGCGTGTCCGGAAAGCCGCCGGCGGAAAAAATGAGCCTTCCTTGCCGCCGGTTTCCCGGAGATCCCGCCGGGATTTGCGGCGGCCTGCCCTGAAACACAAGCGGAGCCCGCCGCTGCACGACCCGCAAACCGGCCGGAGCAGACCCGGGCACAGTGCGGCGTGCCTGTGCCCGCACCGCGGGAAGCCGCTGCTATGGCTCGACGGCTGTTGTAAACCGTATTGGGAATGGACGTCTTTCCCGCGCGGCAACACGGTCTTGCTTCCGGGCTCCCCTGCAAAGCTGCCCCATACCTTTTTCGAGGATCCGATGGCGTGCGCGCCGTATTCCGTCAACTTGATGGGTGCGCGCACGCGCCGGCATGCCTCCGCGATGGACGCCGTCCCGCATCCGCTGCCGTCCGTGATGTTCCCGACTGTACCCGGGCTTTCAGGCGTGATGCCTGCAAAAGAAATTCCGCTGTCCGATATCGTGGTCTGGTACACCTGCCCGGCCGTCTTTCCAATGGGGCCGTGAAAATTCGGCGGACGGGGAGAAGCAGCGGCTTTTACGTCGCGTGCCGGGGCAAAAAAATGCCGCCGGACGGTACGCGGAAAAGCGAAGGCCCTGCGGAACGGGAATTTCTCTGCCGGCGGTTGGGGCGGCCGGTACTGGGCGGCTGCCCGCGGGCGGAGGCAAAGCAGCGGGCCTTTCCAAAGCGGGAAATGCCGGCGCCGGTGCGCGGACGGTCCCTCCGCATTTTTTACACAGAAGCAGAAGTGTGCGCCCATACCTGATGCAAAGCGCCCCGGACATTTGTCCGGGGCGGCGGTGTTTTTATTTAAAGGTCGTCGGGCAGGCAGCGGTGCTTCAAAAGATAAAGTTTGGCCGCGTCCACGGTGCTGAAATCCAGCGGGACGCCGAAAACGTACGTTAAAAATTCGCTCCAGGCCTGCGCGTCGTCCGCTGCCACCTTACAGTGCCGTACAGAGGCGGCGGGCCAGGAGATATAGCTTCTGTATCGAAGATCGGATTCAAAACAGTCTAATTCTTTTGCGAAATACTGATACAAATCCACTTGCTGCCCGTCTCCTTTCGATTTCCCTGTTTTTCAGTATAACAAAGCATTTTCAAATAATCAATCTAAAAACGCGAAAAACCCGTTTTAAAATGGTTATTTGACAAAGCTATTAACGATACTCTTATTACGGGAGGCGGTCTTGTGGAATACGATCTGCAATTGATCGGCGCGCGGCTGCAGGCAGCGCGCAAAGCAAAAGGATATACGCAGGATTATGTGTCTGCCCGTGCGGATATCACTGAAAAATTTCTCAGCCAGATCGAGCGGGGGAAGGCGGGACTTTCCGTTCAAACGCTGATCGCGCTGTGCGATATTTTAGAAATCACGCCGAATTATGTGCTGCTGCCGGACGCTGCGCGCGTGCTGGAGGAGCCGATTGGCCCTTTGCTGAAGGGCATGAGCCAGCGGCAGCTTCAGGACGTGGAGGAGATGGTGCGCATTTTTGTGCGCAACTGCCGCCACGAGGAAAAAGGCAGGCCCAGGGGCGGGCGCAGAAACATGCGGTGAACGCCCGCCGGGCCGTAACGAGGCCCGTGCGGGCAGCGCGCTGGCCGCACGGGCTTTGAGGGCTTTTGCGCAAAATCGGGCGCGGCGTTTCGCCGCGCGAAACCACCCGGTGCGGTTGTCCGCTTCGCGGCCATGGCTTCGCCACCCCGCACCGCCCTTTTGCCGTCCCGTCACGGCTGCGCCGCGCCGGGTCCCCAACGGCAAAACCACGGCGCTTGTCGCCATTCGGCTCCATTTCGCCTGCGGCGAAACCGCGCTGGCCGGTCATCGGCCCCACCTTTTGGGTTTGCCGCGCAAAATCGGGCGCGGCGTTTCGCCGCGCGAAACGACCCGGTGCGGTTTGTCCGCTTCGCGGCCATGGCTTCGCCACCCCGCACCGCTCTTTTGCCGTCCCGTCACGGCTGCGCCGCGCCGGGTCCCCAACGGCAAAACCCCGGCGCTTGCTCCCCACCGGCTCCATTTCGCCTGCGGCGAAACCGCGCGGCAGGTTACCGGCCCCACCGGGGCCGTTATTTCCGCACTTTTGCCCGGCACGATTGTAAATCGGCCGGGTTTTCTTTATAATAAGAGGCAGGATTCCTATCATACATAAAGGGGCGCTTTTTATGGCGTATATTGACTGTAAGCTGAAATCGCAGATCCTCGGGACCACCGTGGGCGTGAAGCTGTATTTTCCCACAGACCTGCCCGCCGATGTGGGCTATACCGTGAAAGGTGTGCTGACGCTGCTGCACGGCTATACCAACAGCGGAGACGACTGGATGCAGATGACGGCCGCGCCGCGCTACGCGGCGGACAACGGTTTGGTGCTGGTAATGCCGGACTGCGGCAACTCGTTTTACCAGAACATGATGCACGGCGGCGCCTATAAGACCTTTGTCACGGAAGAGCTGCCCATGCTGCTGGGCCGTATGTTCAAGCTGCCGGCGCGCAGGGAACAGAATTTTATCGCGGGGCTTTCCATGGGAGGCTACGGCGCGCTGTTTCTGGGCCTTTCCCGGCCGGACCTGTACGCGGGCTGCGCCAGCTTTTCCGGTGCGGTGGACCTTTCGATGATGCTGGCGGACCCCGCGGCGCCCGGCGTGCGGGAGGTGTTCGGCCCGGTGTTCGGCGATGGGCTGCTGCTGCCAAAAAGCAGCGACCTGCGGGTGCTGGCCCAGCGGGTGGCCGCGCTGCCGGCCGCGCAGCAGCCAAAGGTGCTGCTGACGAACGGCCTGCAGGACGTGGAGCCGTATTTCATTCTGCAGCAGAACGACGCCATGCATAAATTCCTGAAGCCTCTGGGGCTTGCCGGCTACCGCCGCCTGCAATGGAACGGCGTGCACGAATGGAATTTCTGGGACCGCAGCCTTGTGTACGCCATCGATTATTTCCTGAACAACGGCTACGCCGCAAAAAAACTGAACGACTGGCGCAGCGCCGCGGTGGTATCCTGACGCGCGCGCCCGTTTCAAAAAGGAGAAGCTCATGCAATCACCACTTGCCGACCGTCTGCGCCCGCGCACCCTTGCCGAGGTGTGCGGCCAGCAGCATCTGCTCGGCCCGGGACGCGTGTTCCGCAAGGCCATCGAAAGCGGCCGCGTGCCCAATATGATCTTCTACGGCCCGTCCGGCGTGGGCAAAACCACCGTGGCGCGCATCATTGCCGAAAACAGCGGCATGCGCCTGCATAAGCTGAACGGCACCAGCGCGGGCACGGGGGACATCAAGGCCGTCATGGCCGAGATCGGCACGTTTCAAAGCCGGAACGGCCTGCTTTTGTATCTGGACGAGATACAATATCTGAACAAAAAGCAGCAGCAGAGCCTGCTGGAATGCATGGAGGACGGAACGGTCACGCTGATCGCCTCCACCACCGAGAACCCGTATTTTTATATTTACAACGCGCTGCTCTCCCGCGCAACGGTGTTTGAGTTCAAGCCCCTGACGCCGGAGGACGTGCGCCGCGGGCTAGAGAACGCTCTGCATAAGCTGGAGGAGCTGGACGGCGTGCGCATTGAAGCGCAGCCGGAGGCGCTGGACGCGCTGGCGGCGGCCTGCGGCGGCGACATGCGCAAGGCGCTGGGCAGCCTGGAGTTTGCCGTGGCGGGCGCCGCCGGGACGGACGGCGCAAAGCGGCTGACAACAGAGGCCGTGCGCCAGGTGGCGCAGCGCTCCAGCCAACGCTACGACAAAAGCGACGACATGCACTACGACTGCATCTCGGCGCTGCAGAAAAGCATTCGAGGCTCGGACCCGGACGCCGCCGTGCATTATCTGGCGCGCATTCTGGAAGCCGGGGATCTGCTGTCGGCCTGCCGGAGGCTGCTGGTCATCGCGGCGGAGGACGTGGGCCTTGCGTACCCGCAGGCCATTCCCATCGTGAAGGCCTGCGTGGACAGCGCCCTGCAGCTGGGCCTGCCGGAAGCGCGCCTGCCGCTGGCGGACGCGGCCGTGCTGATGGCAACCGCGCCCAAAAGCAATTCGGCGCACAACGCCATTCTGGCCGCGGAACAGGACCTGCGCCGGGGCAAAACCGGCCCGGTGCCCCGCCAGCTGCAGAACAAGCATTTCGACGGCGAGGACGCGGCGCAAAAGGGGCAGAATTATCTGTACCCGCACGATTATCCGGGCCATTGGGTGAAGCAGCAGTACCTGCCGGACGCGCTGGCGGGCGTGCGCTACTACGAATACGGACAAAACAAAAACGAGCAGGCCGCGAAGGCTTACTGGGACAAAATTAAGAAGTAGGGGCCCGGCAGGCCGGAAGAGCACCGCCTGCGCCTGCGGCGCGGGCGGCGGGAGGCCGCCGGGAACAGGCGCGTGAAATACGATTTTTGGAGAAATACAATGAGTAAAAGCAAAATACTGAGTAACCCGTGGGTGGTGGCCGTGCTGGCGCTTTTTTGTGCGGCGCTGTGGGGCAGCGCGACGCCTTTTATAAAAATAGGCTATGAACTGATCCTGCCGGAAAAAAACGTGCCGTCCACAATTTTATTTGCCGGGGTGCGGTTTTTCTTTGCGGGCGTTATCACTGTTTTGATCTACAGCATCGCCAGCGGAAAGCTGCTGTACCCCCAAAAAGCCAATATCGGTAAAATTGCACAGGTAAGTGTTTTTCAAACGGTTTTGCAGTACATCTTTTTTTACGTGGGGCTTGCCAATACCTCGGGTGTAAAAGGCACGATTTTAAGCGGGACCTCCGCGTTTTTTTCACTGCTGATTGCAAGCCTTATTTTCAAACAGGAAAAATTGACGCCCGGGAAAATCATAGGCTGTATTTCAGGCTTTGCGGGAATCATCTTTGTGAATTTAAACGGTTTGGATTTTACCATGAATTTTACGGGAGACTGCTTTGTGCTTTTTTCGGCTGTTGCACTGGGCTTTTCCTCCGTATTGATGAAAAAATATTCCAAAGATGAAAATCCTGTTGTGATAAGCGGATACCAGTTTATTATGGGCGGCATTGCAATGGTGCTGATCGGCATTGTGTTTGGGGGTAAGATCGTTGTAAGCGGGGGAAAGGCGCTGGGCGTTTTAACCTATTTATCGTTCCTCTCCGCAGCGGCATATGCCATTTGGGGCGTGCTCCTGAAAAACAACCCGGTTTCCAGGGTCACTGTTTACAGTTTTATGACCCCCGTTATGGGCGTTCTGCTTTCCAATTTGCTGCTTACGGAGCAAAACGGCGTTTCCGCCGTGAATCTGGTCGTTACGCTTGTGTTTGTGTGTGCGGGAATTCTTATTTTGAATTACAAAAAGGCGTGACGGAACCGGAGGGGCTGATTTTGCCGGCCTGCGCCGCAGGCGGCTGTTGGGGCGGGGGCAAAAAAGAAAAGGGCGCGCCGCACGGAAAATCCTCGGGGCGGAAAGTTTTCCGCCCCGAGGTTGGCGGCAAAGCCGCCAACCTCTGAAGGACACCGGACGCTTTGTGCTGCGCAGCCGCTTTCCGGTTTCCCTCAGTTCTCCTTTCCGGCGCACAAAAGGGCAATTTCGCGCACTTCGCACACAAAATTGCCCTTTTGTACTGTAGAGGTATTTGCCCGCCCGGCGCATGTCCGGGCGGACAAACGGGTTTTTAACCTTTTTCTGCAGGCTGGGGGCGGAAAGTTTTCCGCCCCGTCTCTCGTTTTATGATTGAGCGCCGGGCGACCGGCACCGCAGCGGCCGCGGCACAAAGGCGTGTTTTCTTACATCAGCACGCCGGAGGGCCCGGCGTATGGCCTAAGGCAAGGCCGCACAATTCACGGCTGACGCCTGAAGCGTCGCCTCGCTTGCAGATTTTCCGGCAACTGTCACAAAAATGCTCGCGAATACACAAAGTATTCGCCGCGCTTTTTGTTTGACCTGCCAAAAAACCGGCCGGCGCGCTTCGGCTCTTAGAATTGTGCGGTATTGCCCTGAATTTTAGGGCGCATGCCGCGCCGGAGGAAAATCCATGACAAATGATCGGATCGGGAACATCATCGCTTCGCTGACGCTGGAGGAAAAAGCATCCCTGGCCAGCGGAAAGAGCTTTTGGGAGACGCAGGACATCCCGGCCAAAGGCGTGCCTTCCATATGGCTGGCGGACGGCCCGCACGGCCTGCGCAAGGAGGACCGTCTGCACATCCGTGAGAACGGCGGCCACAGCGTGAAAGCAACGTGCTTTCCCACTGCGTCGGCGCTGGCCTGCGCGTGGAGCCCCGCGCTGGCGCGCAGGGTGGGCGCGGCCATCGGCCGGGAGTGCAGGGCCCACGGCGTGGCCGTTGTTTTGGGGCCGGGCGTCAACATCAAGCGCAGCCCGCTGTGCGGGCGCAACTTTGAATACTATTCCGAGGACCCGCTGCTGGCGGGCAAGCTGGCCGCCGGATTCATCCGCGGGGCCGAGGGCGAGGGCGTGGGCACCAGCCTCAAGCATTTTGCCGTGAACAATCAGGAGACGCTGCGCATGAGCGTCTCCGCCGAGGTGGACGAGCGGGCGCTGCACGAACTTTATCTCCGGCCGTTTGAAATAGCGGTGAAGGAGGGCGCGCCCTCCACCGTGATGTGCAGCTACAACCGCATCAACGGCGTTTATGCCAGTGAGAACCGCATGCTGCTCACCCGCATCCTGCGGGAGCAGTGGGGCTTTGACGGCCTTGTGATGAGCGACTGGGGCGCGGTATACCGCCGCCCGGCGGGCGTGGCCGCGGGGCTGGACCTGGAAATGCCCTCCTCCGGCGGCGTGACGGACCGGGAGATCGTGCGGGCCGTGCGCGCGGGCAGGCTGGACGAGGCGGCGCTGGACGCGCTGTGCGACCGGGTGCTGCGCCTGGCGCTGGCCCATGCGCCGCAGCGCAAAAAGGCGTATCCCGCGCCCGTGCACAATGTGGCGGCGGTGCGCCGCATGCTGGACAGGCACCACGCGCTGGCCGTGCGCGCCGCGCGGGAGAGCGCCGTGCTGCTGAAGAATGAAGGCCGCGTGCTGCCGCTGGCGCCGGACGCGAAGGTGGCGGTCGTCGGCGCGCTGGCGGGCAGGCGCTGCCGGTATCAGGGCGCGGGCTCCAGCCTCATCAACGCCCACGGCAGGCCGGATTTCCTGCACGCGCTGGTGCGCGGCGGCTGCAGAGACGCCGCGTATGCGCCCGGCTATGACCCGGACAGCGAATGCGTGGACGCAAAGCTGGAGGAAAAGGCGCTGAACGCCGCCCGGGGCGCGGACACGGTGCTGCTGTTCCTGGGCCTGACGGACCTGTTCGAGACCGAAGGCTACGACCGCGCCCACATGCGCCTGCCGTTCAACCAGCTGCACCTGCTGGACCGCCTGGCCGGGGCGGGAAAAGACGTGGTGGTGGTGCTGGCGGGCGGCAGCCCCGTGGAAACGCCGTGGCTGCCCAGGGCGAAGGCCGTGCTGTACACGGCGCTGGGCGGCGAGGGCGTGGGCGAAGCCGTGTTCCAGCTTTTGTACGGCAGGGCGTGCCCGGCGGGCAGGCTGGCGGAGACGTGGCCCAAAAGGCTGGAGGACACGCCCGCCGCGCGCCACTGGCCCATGGGGCCGGACGCCGTTACCTACAACGAAAGCATTTATGTGGGCTACCGCTATTACGACAAAGCGCATGTGGACGTGCGCTTTCCCTTCGGCTACGGGCTGAGCTATACGTCCTTTGCGTATTCGGGCCTTACGCTTTCCCGCAAGGTGCTGGCGCCGGGCAAGGCCATCGAGGTGCTTTTCACGGTGGAAAATACGGGCGCGATGGCGGGCGTGGAGACCGCGCAGGTGTACGTGGCCCACCGGAATTCCGCCGCGCACCAGCCCGTGCGCACGCTGGCGGGCTTTGCCCGTGTGGCGCTGAAGCCGGGCGAGCGCAAAACGGTTTGTGTGACGCTGCCGCCCAGCGCGCTGGAGTTTTATGATGTGGCGTGCCATGCGTTCGTGGTGGAGGCGGGCCGTTATGAGGTGTCCGTGGGGCGGCACAGCCGCTGTTTGCTGCTGCACGCCGCTTTTACGGCGCGGGGCGAAACGGTGGCGCTGCCGCCCGCCCACAGCGCCGGGGGGCCGTACGGCTCGTTTGCGGACAACACGTTCCCGGACGCGGCGTTTGCCGCCATCCACACGCGGCCGCTGCCACGCAACCAAAAGCCCGTCCGCGGCGAATACACCCAGACGACGGTGCTGGGCGACATGCTGGACAGCCGCACGGGGCGCGCGCTGCACGCGCTGGCTTTGTGCGCGGCGCGGCTGGGCATGCATTTTTCCAACAACCCGGCGGTGAACCGCCGGGTGTGCGAGATGACGGTGCGCGACCTGCCGTTTAAAAACCTGGTGCTCAACACCAGCGGCATCATCCGCTACCCCGCGGCCGAAGCATTGCTTGCGCTGGCCAACGGCAGGCTGTTTTCGCGCGGCGGGACGGTGCGGGCGGAGCGCGGCCGGAGCCGGAAGGGATGACGTATATGACAAAAGAGGAAATATGGGCCGCCGCGCTGCGGCAGTCCGCCGTTGATCTGAATTGCAGCCCGGAGGACTTCGGCCGGGAGCACAGCGTGGTGGTGCGTTCCGCGCCCCATGCCGGGGCGCGGAAATATCTGTCGCTGCCCTTTTTCTGCGACCTTGTCTCCTACGGCGGCAACGTGGTGGCTTCCGTCGCGCCCGAGGCCGAGGCAGCCGTGCGGGCCTATGTGGAGCGGTATGCGCCCGAGCATTGCTTTGAAACGCCGAACATGAACGTGCTGGCGGACGCGCTGCGTCCCTTCGGCATGCGGATATGCTTCATGGCGGAATATTTTCTTCCGGATGTTTCCCGCATGCGGCAGTGGGATTGCGGGTATGCGCTGAAGGTGCTGGGGCCTGCGGACTTCGCGGGCCTGTACCGGCCGGAATGGAGCAACGCTCTGTGCGAAAAACGGAGGGAATTGGACGTGCTGGCCGTGGGCGCGTACGACGGCGCAAGGCTGGTGGGCCTGGCCGGCTGTTCGGCGGATTGTGAAAGCATGTGGCAGATCGGCGTGGACGTGCTGCCCGGATACCGCCGCCGGGGCGTTGCAGCCGCGCTGACGTCCCGCCTTGCGGCCGAAACGCTTGCCCGGGGAAAGGTGCCGTTTTACTGCGCCGCGTGGTCAAACATCAAATCGGTGCGCAACGCCGTGAAATGCGGCTTTGTGCCTGCCTGGGCCGAGCTGACGGCAAAGCCCGAGGCGTTTGTGCGGGAGCTGAACGGGCAGTGACGCGCCGCGCGCCCGGCCGCGGCCCGCGGGAATATTGGGAGGCGGCGCAAGGGCGGCCTGTAAAAAGAAAAGAGAGGGTCATACCATGCAATGGAAAGAGCTTTATGACAAAGCCGCGGAGAAGCTGGCCCCCCGCGCGGTCTCGCCGTTCATCGAGGCCGGCGGCGTGGCCGCCGCCATTCTCACCGCGGCGGGAAATGTTTACACCGGGGTGTGCATCGACACCGCCTGTACGCTGGGCATGTGCGCGGAGCGCAGCGCCATCGCCAATATGATCACGAACGGGGAGAGCCGCATTGTGCGGCTGGTGTGCGTGATGGGGGACGGGCGCGTGGGAATGCCCTGCGGCGCGTGCAGGGAATTCATGATGCAGCTGGATAAGGACAGCCCCGGCCTTGAAATACTGGCGGACGCCGAAACCGGGAAAACGGTGCGTTTGCGGGAGCTGATGCCGCACTGGTGGGGCGCGGAGCGGTTCCGGTGACCCTGCGCGGCGGCTATGCTCCATCTGTGTTCTGATTTTTGCGTTGAAAGGCGCTCCGCGTTGTAAAAGTTTTGCAAAAGGATACTGTCGAGGCCTTAATATGGCGTGGACAGCAGGAGAAGCAATAAACTGTGACAGTTTGAAGAATGTAAATGAATGCCGGAAAAATATTCTATTATTGCAGAGAGTGTGGTATAATATTGTTGCTACACGATTTTCTATAGCCATGGGAAATGCTTTGGCAAAAAGTGCTTCTTTTTTTATCGCACCTACGGCTAGGCGTGTAAGGTTTGTGCGGTAGCCATAAGAGAACGCGCTTTGGTGGCGCGTTTCTTATTGTGGGATGTACTTTTTATTTTATCTGGAGGTAGATGAGCATGTCAGAGCAGCTGGAACTTTTTCGGACGTTAGAGAAAGATTTTAACTTTGAACTGACACCGTGCGATAAAAATTTTGACTTGGATACAAAATCCGGCCTTACAAAACTGGAGCTTACGTCGGCCCAAAAAGGGCAGATTAGTGCATTGTTTTCTCAAATGCCGGCGATGCTTGCAAGCGAAGCCTTGGCTCACGCATATATATTAAAATTTCCAGAAGGTCTATCGGGGATGAACCGCTTGATGCCTTACCGTAGCGGCGGATTCGGGACTCCCATTATAGGAGAGAATGGGAAAATCGTTGCACATGCTTCTTTACATGACATTTCTAGCCAAGCGCTGTTTTTGAACTGCTTTACTGCAATGTCCATTGCGTCTGGACAATATTTTCTTGCTCAAATTCATAGCGAGCTCAAGATGATGAGAATGAATTTGGACAAAATTTTGGAGTTCCTGTACGGAGACAAAAAGGCAGAACTGATGGCCGAAATAAGTTTTGTTAAATACGCCTATCAAAACTATAATTCTATCATGTCGCATGAATCGCAAAGGACGGCAACGATAGCCAGTATTCAAGAGGCTAAGAAAGTCGCGATGAAAGATATCGAATTCTATATGAACGACCTTGATTTGGCGGCAAAAACCAAGGATAATTCAGAGCTAATATCCACTGTCAATAAGGCGTTTCAAATCAAAGAAAGCCTGGAGCTTTCGATGCAACTGTATGTGTTCAGCAGCTTATTGGAATTGTATTATTCTCAGAATACGGATTCAAGTTATTTAAAATATGTTGAAGCTGACGTGTCCTCATATATCGATAAATGTGAGAAGCGGATGCTAAGCAGCTTCAGCGTCCTTGACATATTTGTCCGAGATTACAAAGGAAATCTTCTTAAGAAAATTGATACGTCCGAAATAGAGAAGGAGGTTAGTGGATTACTCGATCGTCTGAACAACGGGGAAGAGATTCCGATGCGGCAGGTTTTGCACGCAGCAATAGGTGCACAAACGAAGAAGACAGAATATTATATGGCAACAGATGGAAATATTTATTTAAAGACCGCGTGAATTTTACATTTCTATGAAAAGACAGCATTGCTTTCGAGCTTTTCTGTCTTTTCTTTTTGCTGATTTATAGCTTCGCGCAAAAAACACGGGCCCCTATGAAGAAAAAAGTAAAAAAACATGAGTGACTATACAAAAATACATAAGGCAATAGGACAGCAGCCCGGGAAGCCGCCGCGTTGAGCGGCGCTTCCCGGGCTGCTTTATCTGTGCCGGATAAACTTTTTGTGCAGGTCACACTTCCGGAAAATCCGGGCCGAAATCGTCCATCAAAACCTCGTCCGCGTACAAAGCGGGAAACCAGGCGTTTTCTGCAAGGTTTTCATACACGTTTTCGCTGGTGGCAGTTTGGCCGTCCCTTCGGGCCTGCTCCACATGGCCGTGGGCCTTGTGCTGCTTGCCGTGGGCGCTGGGCTGCCCGTGCCGGTTTTGGCTTTCCTTGTTGGTTTGGTTTTGCATTTTAAACACCCCCGTGCTGTTATTGTGCGCAGGGGGGCGCGGGATACGCAAGGCAATTTCTTCCGGAAAGCGCGTCCCTTTGCCGGGCGCGGCGCGGGTCAATCGTCGCCGCCGTCCTCCTCTTCGGCGGCTTCGCCGCTTTCCCCGTCGTCCGCGCTGCCGTCCGGCGCGTCTGCCCCTGCGGCCTCCTCCGCCTGGGCGGCCAGGCGCGCGGCTTCGGCCTTCGCGGCCTCGGCCTCAATGTCGATGTCCTCGTCCAGATACAGCGCCCGCCGTTTGGCGTGCAGCTTTTCCAGCTCCCGGGCCTGTTCTTCCTTGATTTTTTCGGCCTGCTTTTTGTAGGCGCGCACGGCGCGGCGCGCGCTGACCACGCAGACGCCGATCATCACGGCGGCCATGGCCAGATACAGCCAGGAAAGCCATGTCCAGGACGCAAAGGGAACGGAAAAGGCCGTCAGGCCGCATTGCAGGGCCATATACGCGGCCGCGATGGTGAGGATCACCGATAAAAACATGTTTTTCACCTCATTGATTTTTTGCGCGGCCGCACAGGGCCGCAAATTACAACATATCCCATTATAGCCGGGATTTGTGAACAAGAAAAGCCCCCCTTTTGCCTTTTGAACAGGTTTAGGCTATAAATAACCTCCCTTTGCCGAAATTGACGGAGGGGCAGATTCATGGACGGCAAGCCCGGCAAACCGGAATTAGTTATTTTTATCCTCTCCCCGGATTTTCTTGTTTTTCCGTTCTTCCAACTCCGCAATTTGTTTCATCAAACAATCTGAAAAAGCCCCTTCAACCGGTGCAGCTTCTCCTGTTGTATAGCAGTCCAGAAGGACTATGTTATTATCCTTGTCAAAACAAAATATTTCATCACCATTCCCTATAATGGACAAGAACGGGATAAAACCAGTAAACCCTTCATCGTGCAGTTCTTTCGTTTTCTCACGAATATCCAAAAAATCGGGTATTCCATTGGCAATTCCATAGACTATAATTCCTCGGCAGAACGACCAAAATGGGCCTATGTCATACTGTTTCGCCCGTGGCCATATTTCTTCCCGAACCTCCATATAAAGTCCGCCTAATGGGGACATAGTGAACTCTCTAAAATCAGCAGGAAGATTTATCCCATACTGATGTTCAAATTTCTTTATATCGTGCTCCGACGGCTCATTTCCCATACAAGCTACAACCTGATAAGTCTGCCTATCATAATTATGGAAATAATCATAAACTTTTTCCAATGCCATCGTATGCCTCCTGCAATTACCAACTTTTCTTTTTATTTACCTATATACAATATTTTCCCGCTTTATTCAATGCATCGTGAAATGGACGAAGCTGAAGCCATCCGTCCAAAGGGGAATCGGGAGAAGAAAAGCCCCGCATTGCATTTTTTTCGCCGCGCCCTTATACTGAAAGCAGGAATACTGCACGGGCGCGGCGCGCCCGTGGGAAACGGAAAAGGGGAATCGTTATGGAATACCGTTCTTACAGGGATACGGACTGCCGCCCTTCGCTGCTGGGGCTGGGCTGTATGCGCCTGCCCACGCTGGAGCCGGGCGGCACCGCCATCGACTACGCGCGCGCCGGGGCGCTGGTGGACGAGGCCGTGCGCGGGGGCATTACCTATTTTGACGTGGCGTATCCGTACCACGGCGGCGGCGCGGAAAAATTCATCGGCGCGGCGCTGGAAAAATATCCGCGGGAATCGTTTTACCTGGCGACGAAGATGCCGCTGTGGAAGCTGGAAACGCAGGAGGATATGGAGCAGGTGTTCAACGAGCAGCTGGCCAACTGCCGTGTGGACTATTTTGATTTTTACCTGTGCCACGCGGTGGACGCCGAACGGTTCGAGAAGATCCGGCGCATCGGCGCGTTTGAATTTCTGGCGCGGAAAAAGGCCGAGGGGAAGATCCGCCGCCTGGGCTTCTCGTTCCACGACAAGCCCGCCGTGCTGCGCGCGATATGCGCCGCCTACCCGTGGGATTTTGCCCAGCTGCAGCTGAATTATCTGGACTGGACCGTGCAGCGCGCCCGGGAGCAGTACGAAATATTGCAGGAATACGGCCTGCCGTGCATCGTGATGGAGCCTGTGCGCGGCGGCGCGCTGGCTTCCCTGTGCCCGGAGGCCGAGGCGGTGCTGAAGGCGAAGGCGCCCGGCCGCAGCATTGCGTCCTGGGCCATCCGCTTCGCGGCCAGCCTGCCGGGCGTGCTGGTGGTGCTTTCGGGCATGAGCAGCGAGGAACAGCTTGCGGACAACCTTGCCGCGATGTCGCCCTTCCAGCCGCTGACAAAGTCCGAGCAGAACGCGCTCACCCGGGCCGTGCGCATCGACAAGCGGGCCCAGCGCATCCCCTGCACGGGCTGCCGGTACTGCATGCCCTGTCCGTTCGGGGTGGACATTCCCGGCCTGTTCAAAGCGTACAACCGCTGCGCCGCGGCGAAAAGCACCGGCCGCTTTTTGAAAGAGAGCGGGGATATCCCCGCCGCCGCCCGCCCGGCCGCCTGCCGCGCCTGCGGCAAGTGCGCCCGGGTGTGCCCGCAGCACATCGGCATCCCGGAGGAGATGGCAAAGCTGCGCGCGCTGGAGGAAAAGCTGCGGGAAAAATAATTCCCGCAGGGCACAAAAAGCCTCATGCAGATGAACTGCATGAGGCTTTTTTCGGGCTTGCCGAGCAAAGCGGCAAAAACGGCCGGGCGGGGCCGTTTTTGCCCGCAGGCTTAAAAGGACGGGCGGGCGCCCGGCCGCGCCGGCAAAACAGCGCCGCGGCCGCTGCTTTGGCGGGGGTCAGGGGCGGCTTTCCCGCCGGAGCGTGGTGGGCGTGCGGTTCTCCAGCTTTTTGAACACCCGGATGAAGTTGATGTCGCTGGAAAAGCCCACGGTCTGAGCGATGTCCTTGATGTTCATATCGGTGTTCAGGATCAGGCTCTTGGCCTGGTCCACCCGCAGGCGGTTGATGTACTGGATGATGCTGACGCCGTAGGTGGCCTTGAACGTGGTGGACAGATAGGAGTTGCTGACGTTGAGCTGCTCGGAGACGAGATAAAGGCCCATCATCGGGTCTGCAAAATTTTCGTCGATGATGCGCTTGGCGCGCACGGCCACGGGCTCCTTGTCCTCGGCGCCCGGCGCGGCGGCCTGTACCAGAACGGCCAGCGCGTGCTGGGCCTGGCGGCGCTGGGCGTGGGGCGGGCCGGCGGCCGTCAGCGCGCGCACCTCCTGCGCGGCGCGGGCCTCGGGCAAAGCGGCGCGCAGCGCGTCCGCCAGCAGATTGTCCACGGCGCTCTGCCGCATGGCCTCGGTGCCGGCGGGCGCGCCCGCGTACAGGTATTCGGTATAAAGGCGCTCCATCAGCTGCTGGGCCTGGGCAAACTGCTTTTCGTAAATGCGGTGGCTGAACGCCTGCATCACGCCGGGGTCGCCGCAGTCCGCGCGGGTAAGGCGGGGCGTATAGCGGTTCACCGGGTGGCGGGCCGAGGGCGCCTCGCAGCGCAGCGCCAGCAGCGCGCAGTTGTAGCTGGTCAGGATGTCCGTCATGCTGTCGTAGCAGGGGCCGACGCCCGCGTGGGCGGGCCGGGCGGGAAAGGCCTGGTCCAGCAGCGCGCGGGCAAGGGCCTCGGCCTGGCTGTCGGGCAGGCATTCCTCCGCGTTCAGCAGCACCACGTAGCGGCCGCCGTAAGCGGATACCAGCCCCTCGTGCCCCAGCGCGGCCAGCGTGCCGTGCAGCAGGCCGGGCTCCGGCCCGGCGTCCGGGACGCTGCGCTCGGTGCCGGCCAGCACCAGCACCTGATAGGTGGGATGCTCGAAGCTCACCTCGTAGCGCTTGGCCGCGGCGAAGATCGCGTTTTCGCTGTGCAGGCCGCCGCGCAGGACGGTGCTCAGGAACAGGCCGTTCAGCAGCGTCTGGTGCTCCTGCATCAGCTCTTCGCTCTTGTATTTTTCCGTCATCATCTGTTCGATCTTGTTGGTGATGAACTGGTATTCGTCCTGCGCGCCGGAGCCCTGCGCCCCCAGCGCGGCCAGCAGCTTTTCCATAGGCTTCGCGTTGCGGCGGCTGATGAACACGCTGGCCGCCACGCCCGCGGCCAGGCAGCACACCGCGCCCGCCACGCACACGGCCAGCGTAAAGCGCACCGTGCGCAGCAGGCCGCGCGCGGAATACACGCTCACATAATCCAGCCCGGGCAGGGCGGAGGCATTGAAAAACGCAAAGCTGCCGCCGCTTTCGGGGCTGGCCTGCGGGTCCGCGCACCAGGCCGCATAAAGCCCGGGCGTGTCCTCCAGCAGCGCCATATTGCCTGTGGCGGCCACCAGCTGCCCGTCCAGCAGCACCCCTGTGGCGGAGTCTCCGGGCAGGCCGGCCGCGTCGAAGGCGCGCAGCAGCTCCTCCCGGTCTATCTCGATCACAACGACCGCCGCGATCTCGCCCGTCATGCGCATCTCGCGCACATAGCACAGGCGTTCGTCCTTGGGCATCTGCAGCAGCATGAAGCGCGTGTCATGGCTTTTCGTCAGCTCCGCGAGCCATGCGTCATAGCCCTCGCGCTGCGGCACGCCCTGCAGGGCGTAATAGGAGGCGGCCTCGAAGCAGCCCATATTGCCCACCACAAGCCCCGTGCGCGGGTAATAGAGGTATACGCCCCGGGCGAGCTTGTTCGTGACGAGAAAATCCCGCAGCGTGACGGAAAGCTGGTACGCCTGCGCGGGCAGGGTGCCGGGCAGCTCCCGCAGGTTTTTGAGCAGCGTGTTGGCGTGCGTGATCTCAATGGTAGTGGAATAGCGGTGCAGCTCCTCCAGGCGGGTATCGACGCTTTTCTGCACATAAGCCGTCAGGGCGGTGTTGGTCTCCACCACCGTGCGCTCCAGCACATGCAGGACATACAGGCACAGCAGCGAGCAGAGCAGCAGGCACGAAAGCACTACGGCCAGAATGGAGCGCAGCCAGCGCATGGTATGTTTTTTGCGGTGCGGCACAAAACGCGCCCCCTTTTCCGTTTCCTCCGGTATCCGGATAGGACTATTCTATCATAAAACCGCGCCGGAGTAGAAATTGATTTTTTTTGGCCCCTTTTTCCCATCGGGAGGCCGAAATTGGAAGATTTGTTAATCCAAAGCCCGTTCCATCTAAAAAAATGTAAGTGAAAGACAAATAAGGTTTGGTTAATGTGCATAAAACGAACGGTGAAAAATAGACGCTGGTTATGCATATAGGAAAAATTGTAAGTTTACAGCAAGATGGGCTTTCGGCTACCATGAAAGCATGGAAGGGGAGCGCGGAGGACGTTCCCGGCGGGACGCCGCCTTCCACATCAAGTAAAACAGGAGGAAAGAACTATGAAAAAACTGCTCAGCATCCTTTTGGCGCTTGTACTGGCCACGGGCCTGTTCGCAGCGTGCTCGGGCTCCGGCTCCGGCTCGCAGGCGGCGGGAAGCACGGCTACCGGCAGCGGCGCGGCCGCCGCGCCGGACGGGAAAAAGACAGACCTGCTGCTTTGGCTGCCCCCGTTCGCGGCGGGCGACGACGGCGCGCTGGACAAGGAGTTCTGGACGGAAACGCTGGCGCCCTGGGCCGCGGAAAACAACGTGGACCTCACCATCGAGATCACGCCCTGGGGCAATTACGAGGAAAAATACCTGACGGGTTTTTCCTCGGGCGAAGGCCCGGACGTGGGCTATATGTATCTGGAGATGTTCAACGATTTTATTGAGATGGGCGCTCTGGAGCCCCTGGACGCCTACATAACGGATGCGGACCGGGAGAATTACCTCTACCTGGACAAGGGCTTTATCAAGGGCAAGCAGTACACGATGCCGTTCATCGTGGGCAACGCGCGCATCCTGTATTTCAATATGGACATTCTGGAGCAGGCGGGCGTGACGGAGCTGCCCGCCACCTGGCAGGACCTGGTGGACGTTGCCGTAAAGATAAAAGAGGCGGGCCTGCCCGGCGTGATGCCGTTTGCGGGCGAATGGGCCGACCCGGCCATCGGCGCGCTGAACAACCTGTACTATCCGTACCTGTGGCAGGCGGGCGGCGACATTTACAACGAGGACGGCACCAGGGTCGCCCTGATGGACAACGACGCCGCGGTGAAGGCCGCCCGGTTCCTGTACGACCTCAAGTTCAAATACGGCGTGCTGCCGGAGGAATCCATGGCGCTGGTGGGCACCGAGGTGCGCAACCAGTTCATTGAGGGCAATATCGCCATCGCTTCCATGGACGCGAAATCCGGCACGGTGCTCACGGACGCAGGCGTCAACTGGGATTTCATCCCCAGCCTGGAGGACGAGACCCGCGCCACATGGATCGCCTCTGACGCGCTCATCATGAACAGCGCGTCCCAGAACAAGGAGCTGGCCGCCAGCCTCATCAAATACATCACCAGCGCCGAGGTCATGGCGAAATTCCACACCGAGATCGCTCCCTTCCCGCCCATCACCAGGGACGAGGCGTACAACGACGACGAGCGCTTCAAAGAGATGTACGAGGACGCCGAGCACCTGCACACGCTGCCCGTCGCCAACGGCGCGTTCAAGGTGATGGACACCCTGTATAAGAATCTGCAGCTCATGATGCTGGGCGACCTGTCCCCCGAGGAGGCCATCCAGAATACCGTGGATTACGCCGAGAGCATCGGCTGACGGCGGAGGACGGGCCGGCGGGCGCGCCGCGGACGCTCCGGCGCGCGGCGTGCCGGCAGGCCCGGCGGTAGGAAGCTGAAATCCGGCGGGCAGGCGCGGCGCGCCTGCCCGCCGCCTGGATAAAAGGGGTTGTGTGTTATGATCAATCGCAGAAAGGAGGCTGCGCAGGGCTTTTTGTATATCCTGCCCAGCCTCGTGCTGATCCTGGTATTCTCGGTGGTGCCCATCCTGATGAGCCTGTACTTCAGCTTTACGAAGTACAATGTGCTGCAGCCGCCCCAGTGGACGGGGCTGGACAATTACATCCGCCTGTTCAGGGACCCTTATGTGCGCGCCTCGCTGAAAAACACGGTGGTCTTTACGGTGATCACCGTGCCGCTGCAGACAGCCGGCTCGCTGGTGCTGGCGGCGGTCATCGCCGAGCTGTTCCACAACAAATTCGGCAATTTTGTAAAAAGCTCGCTGTTCGTGCCCGTCATTGCGTCGGCCATCCTTGTGGGCACGCTGTGGTTCACGCTGCTGTCGCCGCGCGGCGTGGTGAACAGCATCATCCATGCGTTCGGCCTGCCCTCGGTGAACTGGCTGGGCGGCAAGCTCACGTCCATGCTCAGCGTCTGCATCGTCAGCGTGTGGAAAAACGTGGGGTACTTCCTCGTTATTTACTTCGCGGGCATCATGGATATCCCGCGCAGCCTGTACGAGGCGGCCGAGGTGGACGGCGCCAATGCGTTCCAGCGCTTTTTCAAGATCACGCTGCCGGGGCTTTCCAGCGTGACGTTCCTTGTGGTGACGCTGGGGACCATCTGGTCGTTCCAGGTGTTCGACCTGGTGTACACCATGACGGGCGGCGGCCCGGGCACCTCCACCGTGACGCTGGTGCTCACAACCTACAACGCGGCGTTCAAAGAGTACAATATGGGCTACGCAAGCGCCGTGGCCATGCTGATGTTCGTGTTCGTGCTTGCCGTTTCGGGCCTGCAGAAGCTGCTGCTGAAGGGCGGTGAGGACTGATGAGCCGCAGAGCGAAAAAAAACGCCGCGCGCGCGGTGCTGGGGGCCGTGCTGCTGGCAATGGCGCTGTTTGCGCTGCTGCCCTTTGTGTACATGGGCCTGGTTTCCCTCACGCAGAAAACCGTGCTGGACCTCCGGTTCGATCCCGCGGAGTTCAGCTTCAAAAACTATGCCCGCGTGTTCAGCAACTTCAACATCGGGCGCAACCTGCTGAACAGCGTCATCGTCACAGGCGGCGCGTGCGTGCTCAACTGCATCGTGTGCGCCATGGCCGCCTACGGCTTTGCAAAAAAGCATTTTCCGGGGCGCGACCAGCTGTTCATGGTCTATCTTGCCACATTGATGATACCCGGGCAGGTGACGCTCATCCCGGTGTTCACCATCATCAAAAACCTGGGGCTGATGAACACCCACATCGCGCTGATGCTGCCCATCCTGAACGCGTTCGGTGTGTTTCTGGTGCGGCAGTTCATGGTCAACGTGCCGGACGAGCTCATCGAGGCCGCCCGCATTGACGGCTGCGGTGAAAACCGGCTGTTCCTCTCCGTGGTGGTGCCTTTGGTGAAGCCGGTGCTCGTCTCGCTCACCATCTTTACGTTCATCACCTGCTGGAACGACTTTTTGTGGCCCCTTGTCACCGTGACGGACGAGCGCATGCAGACGCTGACGCTGGCCATTGCGGCGCTCAAGGGCAACTACTCCACCAACTACGGCCTGGTGATGGCCGGCTCCACGCTGGCGTTCCTGCCGCCGTTCCTTTTGTATGTCGCGCTGCAGAAAGAATTTGTGGAAGGGATTGCGCTTTCCGGGATCAAAGGGTAATATGAAAGAAGTCAGACTGTCGAAAAAGGCAAAGAAGGAAAAGAAGCGTCCGGGGAAAAGGCTGGCGGTGGCAAAGCCATGCATCTTTGCGCAGCAAAGTGCAAGCCACGCGGCGAATGCCGCCAAAAAGGGGTGGAGACTGCGCCCGCAGGCGCGTGTCGGAGCGGTGCGAAGCCTCCCCTGCGGACAACCGCGCTGAAAGCGCGGCTCTTAGCGTGTGGACGCCCCTTTTTCATCTAGGGCAACCCCGCGACGCCCCGCAGGGCTAGTGCCGAGGCGTGTAGAGCGAAGCGACCGCCGAAGGCCGCCGTACGCGGCGAACGGGGCCGCAGGCCCTGTTCGCAGGCAGCTTGGCGCAAAAGCGCAGCTTTTTCGACAAGCTGCGAAATACACTCAGATCATAAAAGGAGTTCGTCTTATGGCCCGATATGAATTTTTCCTTGCGTCTTCTCTGGAGAAGGTATTCCCGGCACAGCGCCCCGCGGCGCTTTCGGACGGCGCGCGCCTTTCCGTCTGGCGGGGCGCCCGCGCCGCGGTGCAGCTCGTATACCGTGCGGACGACGCCGCGCCGGGCATGCCCGCGCAGAGCTTTACCATCGAGGCGGACGGCGCGCCCGCGCCCGCCGTTCTGCGCGCCGTGGAGCTGATGCCCTCCGATTATCCCTGCTACGAAAGCGCGGACGAGCACTACATCACGAAGGAGCCGGGCCTGTTCCCGGACCTGCTGGCCCCGCTGGAGGCGCCCGCGGTTACACCGCTGCCGCGCCAGTACCGCAGCGTGTGGCTGAGCTGGGATATCCCCGCGGACGCGGCCCCCGGCGCGTATGAGGTGGCCGTGACGGCGCGGGCCGTGGAGGAGCAGAGGATGCCCAACGGCGTGCTCTACCGGGACGCAGACGCGGCCGGGCTTGCGTTCACCTGCCGCTTTACGCTGTGTGTGGGCCGGGCGCGGCTGCCCGCCCAGACGCTGCTGCACACCGAGTGGTTCCATGCGGACTGCCTGGCCTCTTATTACGGCGTTGCGCCGCTGAGCGAAGAGCACTGGCGCATCCTGGAGAATTTCATCCGCGCGGCGGGGGAGGAGCACGGCGTCAATATGCTGCTCACGCCCGTGTTCACGCCGCCGCTGGACACCGCCGTAAACGGCGAACGGCTGACCGTGCAGCTTGTGGACGTGCGCCGCGATGCCGGGGTATATTCCTTCGGCTTTGAAAAGCTCGGGCGCTGGGCCGGGCTGTGCAGGCGCCACGGCGTGGAATATCTGGAGATCGCCCATCTGTTCACCCAATGGGGCGCGCACGCCACGCCCAAGATTATGGCCGTGGTGGATGGGCAGGAGCGGCGCATCTTCGGCTGGGACGTGCCGGCGGCAAGCGCGGAATACCGCGCGTTTCTGGAGGCGTTCCTGCCGGCGCTGCGCACCGCGCTGGAGGGCATGGGCTACGACAAAGAGCATGTGTACTACCACATCTCCGACGAGCCGTCGCCCGAGCATCTGGATTCCTACCGCGCGGCCAAAGCCCAGGCGGAGGATTTGCTGGAGGGCTGCCAGGTCATTGACGCGCTCAGCAGCCTTGAATTTTACAGGCAGGGCCTTGTGCGCCAGCCCGTGCCCGCCAACGACCACATCCAGCCGTTCATCGACGCGCAGGTGCCCGGGCTGTGGGTGTACTATTGCTGTGCCCAGAGCAGCCTTGTGCCCAACCGCTTTTTCGCCATGGAGAGCGCGCGCAACCGCATCATGGGCGTGCTGATGTACCTGTACGGCATCAAGGGCTTCCTGCACTGGGGGTACAATTTTTACAATTCCAAGTTTTCACTGCATCCTGTGGACCCGTACCGCGTGACGCACGCCGACTATGCATTCCCCTCGGGAGACCCGTTCCTTGTATATCCCGGCCCGGACGGCGCGCCGCTTTCGTCGGTGCGCGCGGAGGTGCAGGACGACGCGCTGCTGGACCTGCGGGCGCTGCAGCTGCTGGAGCAGCTTGCCGGGCGCGCGTTCGTGGAGGAGCTGATCTATGCGGACGCGGAGATGCGGCCCATGACGTTCCGGGATTACCCGCGCGGCGCCGGTTACCTGCTGGCCCTGCGCGAGCGGGTGGCCGCTGAGATCGAGAGCCGGCTGGCTTAAAGAAATACCGCGCCGGGAACGGCGCGCCGCCCGGGGGCTTGAGAGCGCCGCCTTCCGGACAGCCTGAAAAGCGCGGCTGTAAGGCCAACCCCGGGGCCGTCCTGCCAAATGGGCGCGGGCGCAGCGGCCCGCTCCGCAGGACGGCCCCTGTCCTTTTCCCGCGGCGCGGGAACAAACAAAACACCATCCAACAACAGAAACGGAGCGCGTTTGTTATGGAAGCACGGTACCGTTCCACGCTGTGGGCCTGCTGCTTTGCGAATTTTTTTCAGGCTGTGGGCAGCTGTTTTGCCATTCTGTACGTGCCGCTGCGCGGCCTGTACGGCCTCAGCTTTACCGATTTCGGCATCCTTGTCTCGCTGAATTTCATCACGCAGGTCGCGTCCGACGTCCTGTTCTCAAAGCCGGTGGAAAAATACGGCTTCCGCCCGTTTGCCGTGGCCGCTCCCCTCGTCAGCGCGGCCGGGCTGGGCCTGTTTGCCGCCGCCCCCATACTGTTCCCCCAGAGGCCCTTTGCAGGCTTTTGCGCGGGCATGTTCCTGTTCGCCGCGGCGGGCGGCCTGCAGGAGCTGCTGCTCAGCCCCATTTTGGACGCGCTGCCCATCCCGGAGGAGCGCAAGGCCCGCAGCATGAGCATGCTGCACTCGTTTTTCGCCTGGGGGCAGATCTTCGTGGTGCTGGCCACCACGGGCCTGCTGGCGGTGTGGGGCGCCGCGCGCTGGCAATGGATCGTGCTTTTGTGGGCGGCGCCGCCCGTGGCCGGCGCCGTGCTGTTCTGCCGCGTGCCGCTGGCCCGCAAAAACGGCGGCGCCCCGCCCCTGCCGCTGCGGGCGCTGGCCCGCAAAGGCGTGTTCTACGCGCTGCTGGCGGCCATCGTGCTGGGCGGCGCGGCCGAGGTGACCATGGCCCAGTGGGCGTCGGCCTTTTTGGAAAAGGGCCTGCAGCTGCCAAAGCTGGCGGGCGACGTGTGGGGCGTGTGCTTTTTCTCGCTGATGCTTGCGCTGGGGCGCAGCGGCTATGCGGCGCTGGGCGCGCGCGTGCCGCTGCACCGGCTGCTCATCGGCGGCAGCGGCGCGGCCGCCGTGCTGTACGTGGTCTGCGCGCTTGCACAAAGCCCTCTACTGGGGGTGCTGGCCTGCGGGCTTACGGGCCTTTGCGTCAGCCTGCTGTGGCCGGGCGCGATCATTCTTGCGTCCCGGCGCATCCCCTCCGCGGGGGCGGCCATGTTCGCGCTGCTTTCGGCGGGCGGCGATGTGGGCGCGTCCCTGGGGGCGTTCTGCGTGGGCCGCGCGGCGGACTGGGCGCAGGCGTCCGGCACGGTGTTTGCGGGGGCCGCGGGGGAGTCTGGGGCGCTGCGCGCGGGCCTTCTGCTGGCGGCGGTGTTCCCGCTGCTGTGCTGCGGCGTGCACACGGCGCTTCATTGCACCGAAGCGCGGGGCGGCTTACCCGCAGGGAGCGAACGGCGGCACAGGCAATAGAAGAAAGCTGTTTTTCAAACCGGAACCGCCGTTTGCAGACGGGGGCGAAAGAACGCAAAATGAACAAACGGCGCGGCCTTCATGGCCGCGCCGTTTGTGTGCCGGGAGGACAGCCGCAAAGCGGCGAAAGGGATGCGGTTTCCGGTCTGACAAACTGGGATTTAGCGTTGTGAAGCAAACCCCTCATATTTGGGTTCATATCTGTAGTGCAAGGTTGCCTCTATAAGTTCAAGTGTAAAAATCCCGACTTCAACATCAAGAAGTATGTCAATACGGCGACAGTTATTTTTTATCCATTGACCTACATTATCTTTGGTTAGCCTAAATTTCTCCATATCAGGGTCTGCCAAAATAGAACCTGAAAGAGTACTCATAGCAGAACCTGTATAGTGTTGACTTAGAAATCGTGCGTTACTGTTTGGACCTGCTTTTCCTATTTTCAAAAACTTATCATTATATAAAAATGTGTACACGCCCATTGTTCCAGTTTTCAAGCTTTTCGGAATATGAGGTATGCCACGGTCTATAATTTCTATTTTTGAAATATCTATTTCATGTCCTGCAATTCGTGTAACTTCCTTGATTATTTTTTCAAAATCATAAATATAATCCATTTATACATATTTCCCCTTTCTCCTCCAAACTCCGATTTATAGGTCTGTTCAATTCCATATTATCAGCCGACTGGATAAAATACAAGAACAGCCGTGCAAGCGGCCGTGCCTGTTTGTTGTTTTATGAACATCACACGTTGCCGGCAGGAGCCTGTTTTCTGGAAGGGCGAAAGAAAAAAGACGCCACATAGCCGTGATGTCTTTTCTATGGTCGGAGTGTAATTATAGAATCTGGATGAATCCCGTTAAATCAATGATTTGTAAGCAGTCAGCAAGAGGTTTTATCCTTGTTTGGACTTCATAGCTAAAGTAATTAGTATAATCAGCTGCAAAACGGGACAAGCAATGTAATTAACCCAAGGATTGAAAATAGTTGGTATTATATAGGCGACTCCACCTAAAATTCCACCGATGAGCGCAAGTGAAAAGAACGTTATTACTTTTGTTTTCTTATCCTTAAACGTATTCATAAATGGTACGCATAATGTAATAATCCACGCTAAGGCCCCACCGGACAAAAATTTAAACAGGGGAATATTGCTTGTAGTTTGCTCCATAGAAATTACATTGGAAATTGATAACTCGCGCTGTTTCTCAATTTCTGAAATGATTGCATCATATTCTTCCTGCAACGCCGAGTACTGGGATACTTTTCCCATATCAATTTCTGAAAGACTATGTAAAATATTTACTCTTTTTTCAATCCTGTTATAGAAGAAAAAATTTGCATCTATATATGGAAAAACAAGGGCTATAACAACGATTACGGCTGCAAATATAGCATATAACTTTGGATTTTTAAAATTCTGTTGTATCCAAGATACAATTAACTCTATTACCTTGTCCATAGTATATCTCCTTATATTGTTTACCAATATGAAGTGTTCAAAAGAATTTGTATCATGGGAAGCAATTGTTGTCACTCAATTTTTTGCGAGTGCAATTATAGGATTGGTAACTATTTTTATTTTCAAAAATCCGCATAAGTACAGACATAGCAAAAAACCGCCGACAAAGGTCGACGGTCTTTTCAATGGTGCGAGGAACGAGACTTGAACTCGCATGGTATAACCACACGCCCCTCAAACGTGCGCGTCTGCCGATTCCGCCATCCTCGCTTATCTGTGCGGCGTTTGTGCCGCGAATGATATTTTACCACACTGCGGCGGTAAAAGTCAATACGGTTTTTCGTTTTCTCCGCACCTCCTTGACACCGCCGGGCGGGCGAAACTATAATCGGAACAGAACAGGCGGAAAGGGAGGGGTGCATGGGTGAAAAAAGAGGAGCGTGCGCGCATGCGCCGGCTGGCCCGGTGGCTGCTGCCGCCCGTGCTGCTGTGCGCGGGGTATGCGCTGTGGGTCGGCCTTACAGGGCGCGGCCCGGCGTGCCCCATCCATGCGGCGCTTGGGCTCTGGTGCCCGCTGTGCGGCGCGTCCCGCATGGGGCTGGCGCTGCTGCGGCTGGATCTTCCGGGCGCGCTGCGGGCAAACGCGGTTCTGCTTGCTTTGCTGCTTCCCGGTACCATTTGGGGCGCGGTGCACGCCGTGCGCTATGTCCGCACGGGGGACGGCTCTGTGCGCCGGTGGGAAAGGGCGCTGCTTTGGGGGGCCGTGGGCGTGTTGCTGGCGGGCGGCGTTTTGCGCAACCTGCCGGCATTCGCTTTTTTGGCGCCGCATTGAGCGGCTATGTTCCCGCCCAAAGGGATTTTGTTTTTTATGTGGGCTCATTGCCTTTCCGGGCGATAGAAGTCATGCTATTGTTTAGAAAAGCACACAAATATTTTATGCTCCATGAACAAGCCAGGGTTCTACCCCCTGATTAAAAATGTTTGCTCTTTTTCTGCATCAACGATGCGAGTATCAAATGCGACTGCCACTACATCGTCCCAACTTGATAGAATGCTCTTTCCGTTGCACTTAATGACTGGTAATTGTGCACTGTCCCAAACTACATAATAATCACGGTTTTCCAGAGGTATTGATTTTTCACAATGGCTCATTTGTTTTGCGTCATTGGTGTTAATGATTTTTACAATTTGAGCAATCTCTTTTTCATCTTTAAGGATTTGATACTTTCTAACGAATGAACACTTTCTTGCAATAAAGTGTTCCGGTTCCATTCCGATTCTTTTATATGTTGAGCGTTTACTGATTTTAATATAGCCAACCGTGCCCTTTGCTTTTGGTCCATTTTTATTCCCTCCAATTCTCTGTGCGGATGCCAATATACCATGCTCCGCATCCAACCGCAAGCGTCTGCGCGGCATTCAAATAATTATAAAGGGCAGCCTGAACGGCTGCCCTTTAAAAATTGCTTTTTTCTGCCCCGCGGGAGGGGCCCTTTATCCCGCCCGGCGGGCATGCGGCGAAGCGCGGCCGTCAGGCGTTGAACACGTATTCGTCCAGGCGGCGGAAGGCCTCCTGCACCCGGGAGAGCGGCAACGCCAGATTCATGCGGATGTGGCACGGGCCGTGGAAGGGACGGCCGTCCTGCCAGGCCACGCCCACGTCCCAGCCGGCGCGCTGCAGCGCTTCAATGCTCTTGCCGTGGGCTTCGCACCAGCGGGTGCAGTCCAGAAACAGCATGTAGGTGCCCTGGGGCCTGGAGACCTCCACGCCCTCAAAGCGGCGGGCGATAAAGTCGCAGGCGAAATCCACATTGGCCGTCAGCACCTGGCACAGCTCGTCCACCCACTCGTAGCCTTCGGGCCGGTACGCGCCGAGGAGCGCGTGCATGGAGAGCACGTTCATGGAATTGTAGTGGGACAGGGAGGCTTCCTTCTCCACGCGGTCCCGCAGAACGGGATTGTAAATAATGTGGTAGCTGCCCACAAGGCCCGCCAGGTTGAACGTTTTGGAGGGGGCGTATACGGCAACGGTGCGGCTGCGGGCGTCCTCGCTGACGCTCTGCGTGGGGATGTGCCTGTGCCCGCCGAGGATGATGTCCGACCAGATCTCGTCGGATACGACCATTACATCGTGCTTTTTGTACAGCTCCATGGCGCGCTCCAGCTCCCAGCGCTCCCACACGCGGCCGCAGGGGTTGTGGGGCGAGCAGAACACGGCGGCGTGGACCCTGTTGTCCACGATCTTTTTTTCCATGTCCTCAAAATCCATGCGCCAGACATTGTTTTCGTCTTTTACCAGCGGGCTGTGGACGATGTTGTAGCCGTTGTTCTCCAGGCTGTGGGTGAAACCGATGTAGGTGGGAGAGTGCAGCAGGACATTGTCTCCGCGGGAGCAGAAAATGTTCAGCGCGCTGACAACGCCGCCCAGCACGCCGTTTTCATAGCCGATGCACTCCTTTGTCAGGCCGGTGACGCCGTTGCGCGTTTCGTGCCAGCGGATGATGGAAGCAAAATATTCCTCCGTGGGAGAAAAATAGCCGTAGGCCGGATGCCGGGCGCGGGCGATGATGGCCTCGGGAATGGTGGGCACAGTGGGGAAGTTCATATCCGCCACCCACATGGGAATGGCGTCGAAGCCCTCCTTCGGAGCGCCGGGTGCGAAGCCGGGCGCGCCCAGTGCATCCACGGCGATGGCGTCCTTGCCGCGGCGGTCCATGATACTGGTAAAATCGTATTTCATATGCTCCTGCTCCTTTCACCCGCCGGAACGGGCGTTGAAAATACTGCTGTAAAGCAGCTTAAATGTTAAGCAGCTTCATAATAACACCGCACAGGGCCGCGTGCAAGGGGGAGCGCTTCTTTTTTATATGGTTCGTCCTTTTTAACAAAAGCCGCGCGTGTTTTTGCACACCCTGACGAAGCGCCGCTGTGCGCTTTCAGGTGAAGTATTCGCGGCTGCGCCGCACGTCGTCCGCATAGGCCTCGTTGATGCGCCGCTGGATGGAGAGGTAGGTGGCGAGCTCCGCCTCGGTGAACCCCTCCAGGCGCCGGAAGGTCAGCGCCTGGCACTGCTTGTCGAAGGCGGCGTGGTCCCGGTATACATGCTCCCCGGCGGGGGTGAGGCGGAGCATTACCTGGCGGTTGTTGGCGGTGTTGCGCACCTGTTCCACCCAGCCCTTGTCCCGCAGCCTGCGCACGAGCTGGGAGCAGGCGCTGGGCGTTTTGCGCACCATATTTGCAAGGTCGGTGACGGTGACGCCGGGGTAAAGGGCGATCCGGTCGATGAGATGCGCCTCCGCCTGGTACAACACATTTTCACCGTAGGAATGGGGCAGGGAATCGTATTCGCTCATCAGGTCATAGGCGGTGTCCTGCGCAGCCCATATTTGCTCCAGAAGCTCCTCGCGCTTTTTGCTCATGGCGCCACCCCTTTCTTTGCTCCTATTGTACTTTCTTTTTGCGGCCGCTGCAAGCCGTGCTCAGGGCTCGCGCAGCAGCTCAAATTCGTTTTTGCGGAAACGGATGAGGCCCTCCGCGCGCATCCTGCCCAGCTCGGCGGAAAGCGCGCTGCGGTCCACGCCAAGGTAATCCGCCAGCTGCTGGCGGTCGAAGGGAATGGCGAAGCTGCGGCTGTTTTCCCGCAGCGCCTGGGCGGAAAGGTAGGACAGCAGCCGCCCGCGGATGGTTTTGGGCGAGGTGTGGAAAATCCGGCGGGAGAGCGCGAGGTTCTTCTGCGATGTCACGGCCAGCAGGTTGCGGATGAGCGCCGCATGGTGGGCGCAGGCGGAGGGACAGGTGCGCAGCAGGCGCGCCGTATTCAAAAACAGCACCTCGGTGCGCTGGGCCGCCACGGCGTCCACCATCAGCGGTTCGCCCGGCAGACAGGCATAGGTTTCGGCAAAAACCTGCCCGGGGCCCACATGGCCCAGAATGCTCCGGCTGCCCCAGACGTCCACGCTCTCGATGTTGACGCCGCCGGAGAGCACCAGGCCCAGCGCTTCCACGGTGTCCCCCGCATGGCAAATGACGCGGTCCTTCTCGTAAACGCGGCGCTCGGCGCGCAGGCATTGCAGCATATCGGCGGTTTCCCGGGGGGAGCAGCCCCGGAACAGCGCGGTTTGAGAGAGAAATAAAAAGTCCATGGCGCCCCTCCTTTTGTTGGAATAACAACAGACCGTTTGGGGAAATCATAGTATACTCTATCCGGAAAGTCAAGAAAAGCATCCCTGCCGCGCGCCGGCAGGGAGAAGGGTCGGCGTCTTGACAAACTATACTAAAATGGTATAATAGACATGACCGGAAAACGCGGATGTGCCGCGCGGCCCGGCAGAAACAAGCGGAGGGCTATGCATGAGAAACGAGTGGACCGGCTTTGTGCCCGGCGTATGGGAAAAAGAAATCGACGTCCGGGACTTCATCCAGAAAAATTATACACCCTATGACGGGGACGACGCGTTCCTTGCCGGGCCGACGGAGGACACGAAGGCGCTTTGGCAGCAGGTGCTGGGGCTTTCCAGAGCCGAGCGCGAGGCGGGCGGCGTGCTGGACATGGACACCCGCGTCATCTCCACCATCACCTCCCACGCGGCGGGCTATTTGGACAAGGAGAAAGAGACCATCGTGGGCTTTCAGACGGAAAAGCCGTTCAAGCGTGCGCTGATGCCCTACGGCGGCATTCGCATGGCGCAAAAGGCCTGCGAGGACAACGGCTATCATGTGGACCCGGAGGTCGTTGAATTTTTTACAACACACCGCAAAACGCACAACGCGGGCGTGTTCGACGCATATACGCCCGAAATGCGGGCCTGCCGCTCCAGCCATATCATCACCGGCCTGCCGGACGCCTACGGCCGGGGCCGCATCATCGGCGATTACCGCCGTGTGGCGCTGTACGGCGTGGACCGGCTGATCGAGGACAAACGGCACCAGAAAGACACCACCCGCGTCATCATGTATTCCGACGTCATCCGCGAGCGGGAGGAGCTCAGCGAGCAGATCCGCGCGCTGGACGACTTGAAAAAGCTGGGGGAGATCTACGGCTTCGATATCTCCCGTCCGGCGAAGGACACCCGTGAGGCCATCCAGTGGCTGTACTTCGGGTATCTTGCGGCGGTAAAGGAGCAGAACGGCGCGGCCATGAGCCTGGGCCGCACCTCCACGTTCCTGGACGTGTACGCCCAGCGCGACCTTGCGGCGGGCGTTTACACCGAGCGGCAGATCCAGGAGTTTGTGGACCACTTCATCATGAAGCTCCGGCTCATCAAGTTTGCCCGCACGCCCGAATACAACGACCTGTTCTCCGGCGACCCGCAGTGGGTGACGGAATCCATCGGCGGCGTGGGCATCGACGGGCGGCACATGGTCACCAAAATGTCCTACCGTTACCTGCACACGCTGCAGAATCTGGGCACCGCGCCGGAGCCCAACCTGACGGTGCTGTGGTCCACCCGTCTGCCGGAAAGCTTTAAGCGCTTCTGTGCGAAAACCTCCATCGAATCGTCCAGCGTGCAGTACGAGAACGACGACCTGATGCGCGTGACCCATGGCGACGATTACGCCATCGCGTGCTGCGTGTCCTCCATGCGCGTGGGCAAGGAGATGCAGTTCTTCGGTGCGCGCGCCAACCTGGCCAAATGCCTGCTGTATGCCATCAACGGCGGTGTGGATGAGATCACCAAAAAGCAGGTGGGGCCCAGGTACCGTCCCGTCACAGGGGATTATCTGGATTACGACGACGTGATGGAAAAGTACCGGGACATGATGAAGTGGCTGGCGCAGGTGTATGTGAACACGCTGAACATCATCCATTATATGCACGATAAATACTGCTACGAAAAGCTGCAGATGGCTCTGCACGACAAGAAGGTGACCCGCTGGTTCGCCACGGGCATCGCGGGGCTTTCCGTGGTGGCGGATTCCCTCTCGGCCATCAAGTACGCCCGGGTGAAATGCATCCGCGACGCGGACGGCATCGTGGTGGATTACGAGGTGGAGGGCGACTTCCCCAAGTACGGCAACGACGACGACCGGGTGGACGGCATTGCATCGGAGCTGGTGGATACCTTTATGAGCTATGTGAAGGGCAACCACACCTACCGCGGCGGCATCCCCACCACTTCGATCCTGACCATCACCTCCAACGTGGTGTACGGCAAAAACACGGGCTCCACGCCGGACGGCCGCAAAAAGGGCGAGCCCTTCGCGCCGGGCGCGAACCCCATGCACCGCCGCGACACCCACGGCGCGGTGGCCAGCCTGGCCTCTGTGGCGAAGCTGCCCTTCAGCGCCGCGCAGGACGGCATTTCCAATACCTTCTCCATCGTGCCGGGGGCGCTGGGCAAGGACGACCGGATCTTCGCGGGCGACCTGGAGGTGGAAATGCCCGAGTTTGAGGCGGAGCATTGAGAGAAAGGCGGCGGCCATGACGGAACAGGAAAAGCAACGGCAGATCGACGCGCTGGTGGAGCGCATCGACGCCTTTATGAAAAACGGCGGGGGCCGCATGCGCGTCACCGGCGGCGAGGGCGAAGCGCAGGAGACCCGCTGCGCCGCCTGCTGCGGCGAAGGCGCGGCCGAAGCCTGCAACGCACCGGCCAAACGGGCCGGGCATAAAAGCCGCTGAAAAAGCGGCACAGCAGAGAAAGGAACCTGTTTATGAAAGCAAACGAACGACAGATCGACAACCTTGTCAGCCTTCTGGACGGCTATGTGGCCGAGGGCGGACACCACCTGAACGTGAATGTATTCACCAAAGAAACGCTGCTGGACGCCCAGCGGCATCCGGAAAAGTATCCGCAGCTCACCGTGCGCGTTTCCGGCTATGCGGTGAACTTCATCAAGCTGACGAAGGCCCAGCAGGACGAGGTGATTTCCCGCACCTTCCATCAGGCGATGTGAGATGACCGCGCAAGTAACGGGCCGCGTCCATTCGGTGGAGAGCTTCGGCACCGTGGACGGCCCGGGCGTGCGGTTCGTGGTGTTTTTGCAGGGATGCCCCATGCGCTGCCTGTACTGCCACAACCCGGACACCTGGGACCCGGGCGGCGGCGTGCCAACCACGGTGGAGGAGCTGCTGGCGCAATACGCCCGCAACGAGGCGTTTTACCGGAAAGGCGGCATCACCGTCACAGGCGGAGAGCCGCTGCTGCAGATCGAATTTGTGACCGCGCTGTTCCGGGAGGCAAAGCGGCGGGGCATCCACACCTGTCTGGATACCTCGGGCGCCACGTTCCGGCCGGAGGACGCGGCGGCGCTGGCGCAGTTCGACGCGCTGTGCGCCGTTACGGACCTGGTGCTGCTGGACATCAAGCAAACCGACCCGGCCGCCCACAGGCGGCTGACCGGACGTGAAAATGGGAACATCCTTGCGTTTGCCCGCTATCTGGCGCAAAAAGAGGTGCCCGTATGGGTACGCCATGTGGTTGTGCCCGGCCTTACCGACAGCGAGGCAGGCTGGAAAGCGCTGGGGACGCTTCTTGCGTCGCTGCCCAACGTCCGGGCGCTGGACGTGCTGCCCTATCACACGATGGGGCGTTCCAAGTACGACGCGCTGGGCATCCCTTATCCGCTGGAGGGTACGCCCGCCGCAGAAGCCCCGCTTGCCGCCCGGGCGCGGGATGTGATTCTGTCCGCGCGCAGGGCGGCGCTGGAAAAGTCCGGCGGGCGCGCGGAGGAATAGGAATAACAGAAAATACAGCCCCGGCTTCTTCATTGAGAAGCCGGGGCTGTGCAGACTATTGAAAAAGGCAAAGAAGGAAAAGAAGCGTCCGGGGAAAAAGCTGGCGGTGGCAAAGCCATGCATCTTTGCGCAGCAAAGTGCAAGCCACGTGGCGAATGCCGCCAAAAAGGGGTGGAGAACCCCTTTTTCATTTAAAACCCCGCGACGCCCCGCAGGGCTAGTGCCGAGGCGTGCAGAGCGAAGCGACCGCCGAAGGCCGCCGTGCGCGGCGAACGGGGCCGCAGGCCCTGTTCGTAGGCAGCTTGGCGCAAAAGCGAAGCTTTTTCGACAAGCTGTACAGCCCCGGCTTCCCGACAGAGAAGCCGGGGCCTTGTGCGCTGTGCATTATTCCGGCGTTTGCGGCGCCGGACGGGTATACCGGACAATCAGCACGCACACGCCCACGGCGGTGACGGCCTCGGTGACGGGCATGGCGAACCAGACGGCGCCGGGCCCGAGCAGGGCCGGCAGCGCATAAATCAGCGCGCCGCTGAGCACCAGCCCGCGCAGGACCGAAACAGAAAACGAGGCGCGGGGCTTCATCAGGGACTGGAAATAGTAGGTGGAGAAAATATTGAGCGGCAGCAGCAGGAACGAAACGCCGTAGCTGCGCAGAATGGCGGGTGCGATGCGCAGGATGTCCCCGGTGGGGACATGAAAATGCGGATGAACCCGTTGGGAAACAGAAAGACGAGCAGCGTCCACACCGCGCTGAAAAAGGCGGCGGCCATCAGCGCGTACTTCAGCGCCGCGCGGATGCGTCCCCATTTGCCCGCGCCGAAGCTGGCCGAAAGGATGGGCTGGGCGGCCTGGCCCACGCTGTATGCACAGCACTGGACCATGGTGCTCACGTTCACGATCACACCGTACACGGCCAGTGCGTCCGTGCCCAGTCCCTGCAGGATCTGGCGGTTGAACAGCATGGTCAGGATGCCCATGGCGATGTCGAGAAAGAACGTGGAAAAGCCGGTGGTCAGAATCTGCCGCAGCTTGGTTCCGGCATTTCGGAAGCGGACGGGCCGCAGCGTGCAGCGCCGGGAGAAAAAGTGGGACAGCATCACCGTGAAGGTGATGCCCGAGCCGATGGCTGTTGCCAGCCCCGCGCCGAATACGCCCATGTCACAGGTGAACACAAAAAAGTAATCGCCGAACACATTGAAGACGCCGCCCGCCAGCACCGCCGCCGTGGCAAGCCCCGGCGCGCCGTCGTTGCGCAGGAACGCCGCCAGCATCTGGTTGAACAGGAACAGCGGCACCACGAATTTGACGGGGAGCAGATATTGCTGCGCCAGCGGCAGCAGCGCGTCCCGCGCGCCGAACAGGCGCAGCAGCGGCGCGTCGAAAAATGCGATGGCGAGCCAGCTCACGGCGGCAAAGAACACGGTGCCCGCCAGCGCGGCGGTAAAATACTCGTCGCCTTCTTTTTGCCTGCCCGCGCCCCGCGCCGCGCTTAGCAGAACCGAGCCGCCGATGCCTGTCAGCAGCCCCAGGCTGTAAATGATGTTCCACACCGGCGCGACGATGGCCAGCGCGGCCGTGCCCTCCGGCCCCTGGTACTGCCCCACCATGGCCGAATCCACCAGGCCGTAGATGGAGCTGATGAGCGCGCTGCCGAACGCCGCGCCCAGATACCTGAAATAAATTTGCCTGACGTTTCCTTTCAGCAGAGCCATTGAGATCCCTCCCGTTGTTTTGCACACCCCGCGGGCATCAAAAAAGCCGGATAAAGAAACAGGCGTCTCAGCCTGTCACCTTATCCGGCCCATCATTTCCAAGTGAATGATCTGCCCTCCGAGTGAGCAGTTGACATTATACTAAAACAAAAGAGCGAAGTCAAGCCCTGTCTTACGGCGCGGGGCACGGCGCTATGGCAGGGCGGGCTGCTCCGGCGGCAGGTTGTCCTCGGTGTAGTATCCCACAGCGCCGCCCGAGGGGACAAGGCATCCGGTGGCGGGGTCGTAGCGGCGTGCAACGACGCCCTCCGGCACGGGAAATTCCAAATAGGGCAGCCCTTCCTGTGCCTGCTGCATATAATCCCGCCAGAGCGTCTGCAGCGGTTTGCCCGTGCGCACGCCCTGCTGGGACAGGTCGGCCGGGACGTCGTAGCCCCACCAGCCCGCCGTGACGTAATAAGGCGTCAGGCCCACAAAGGTGAAGTCGCGGTAATCCGTCGTAGTGCCCGTTTTGGCGGCGGCTTCCATCTCCCCGGCGGGCGCCATGCCCCGGGCGGTGCCGCCCGGCGCGGTGAGTACGCCCCGCAGCAGCCGGTTCATGATATAAGCCGTCTGCGGGCTGACGGCCTGCACGGCATAGCTGTCCTGCGCGGGGTCCAGATAAGTGGAGCCGTCCGCCAGCGTGACTTTGGTGTAATAGAGCGCGGGACGGTACACGCCGTCGCGGAAAACGGAATATGCGTTGGCAAGCTGCACGGGCGTAACGCCGTGGGTCTGGCTGCCCAGCACCAAAGGGCCGAGATCGTTGTCCCGCTCCGGGTCCAGATGGGTGAGGCCCAAGCTGCCGTACGCAAAGTCGAACAGCCTGCGCTTGCCCAGCATGTCGCCGATCTGCACCGGGACGGTATTCAGCGACTGCGCAAGCGCATCCGCAACCACTACGGGCCGCCCTGTGCCGGGCCCGTTGTAATTGGTGGGCCAGGCGCGCCAAACGTCGTCCCGCGCCTGGTTGGCGGGGTCGCCCGGGTCCAGCGAAAGGCCCAGCTTGCGGCAGTATTCCGTGTTCAGCATGCGGTGGTCCTGCTGGGTGTAGAGCGGCGCGTCCGCAATGAGGGAGGAATAGTTGATGACGCCGTTTTCAATGCCCAGCGCATACGCGGCGAGGGGCTTCATTGTGGAGCCGATCTGACGGGGCACGTCGGCGGCGCGGTTCAGCGAAAGGTCGTACCGTTTTTCGCCCACGCCGCCCACAAGCGCCAGCACGTGGCCTTCATAGTCCATCGTGGCCACGGCGGCCTGCGTGCGGATGTTCCTGTAAAATACCAGTGTGTGGACGCCGTCGGCATTGGGCTGCGCGCTGGAGCCGCGGAGCAGCGTTGTGCCGTCCTGCTCATAGACGGGCGTGTCGTCCGGCCTGAACACCGGCTCGCCCTGTGCGTTCAGCGGCAGGCCGTCGTCTCCGTAGGAAACGGCGTCGGCGCTGTCGAAGGGAATGCCTGTGTCGGCTTCTTCCTGCCGCCACAGAGCGGGGAAGTAGCCGTCCTCGCCGTCGTTTTCCATGAAAGCTTCCAGCATGCGCTGCAGGCGCAGGTCCACGGTGGAAAAGATGCGCAGGCCCCCGGTTCGGATGCGGGTGACGGCGGCGGCACGGCCGCAGTTCTCTTTTTCCATGATATCGTCCGCCAGCTGTTCAAACACAGCGTCGGTGAAATAAGAGTTCACCTTTCCCCTGGGGGAGGCGGCAGCGGCCTCCTCGCGGCTGCGCACGCCCAGCGGAGCGGCCGCCGCCGCGTCGTAATCGGCCTGGGAGATGCGCTTTTGGTCCAGCATCAGCCCCAGCACCCAGTTGCGCCGTTCCAGCAGCTTTTCCGGGTTGGAGTAAGGGCTGTACGCCACCGGGCTGCGGGGGATGGAGGCCAGCGTGGCGGATTCGGCCAGCGTGAGCTGGGAGGCGTCTTTGCCGAAGTACTGCTGTGCGCCGGCCTGCATGCCGGAGAGCGTGCCCGTGAGCGGCGCGATATTTAAGTAGGCCTCCAGGATCATATCCTTGGAGTAGCGCCCGGCCATTACGATGGCGCGTGAAATCTCTTTGAATTTGCCGGAAATGCTCTGGGCGCTGTCACCGGTGAGGTTTTCGATAAGCTGCTGTTCCAGCGTGGACGCGCCCTGGCGGCTGCCGTACAGGCGGTGGCCCGTCAGCTCGTTGACGGCCGCGCCGAGGATGCGCCCCGGGTTGATGCCGAAGCGCTGGTTCCAGAAATTGCGGTCCTCCACACTGACGACAGCGTCCCGCAGCGTTTGAGGGAACTGCTCCAGCGGCGTCCAGACGCGGTCGTTTTCGCCGGTAAAAACAGCGTATTCCGTCCAATCGCCGCCGGCCGGGTCCGCTGCATATACGATGGAGTTTTCCGCCATCTTCAGCACATAGAGGTCGGGCATGTCGGCGTCCGTGCCGGACAGGCGGGCCAGATACGAGGCAAATACCACGGCGGCCACGCTCGCCAGCATCACGCCCACGCAGCAGCAGCACGCCGCGATATACCCGATGCGGCGCAGAACGCGCCGTGCGGTTTTGCCGCCGCGCGTTTTGAGGGGCGCTGCGGCCGGAGCGCCGCCGTCCTGCCTGCCGGGGGCGGAAACGGCCCTGCGTTCGGGGAGCTTCACTTTCATTCCACTGCCTTCTTTCCTTGGATCGTTAAATGCTCCGGCACGCCTGCGGCGCGCGGGAAACAGCTCTTTCCCGTTTGAAACACAATACGTTTTCAAAAGACGGATTCTTGCATTTTGCCGCGATTGTAACGAATTGGTAATGAATGTTAAGGCAATACCGCACAATTCTAAGAGTCGAATCGCGCCGGCCGGTTTTTGGCAGGTTAAACAAAAAGCGCAGCGAATACTTTGTGTATTCACGAGCATTTTTGTGACAGTTGCCGGAAAATCTGCAAGCGAGGCGACGCTTAAGGCTTCAGCCGTGAATTGTGCGGTGCTGCCTTAAGAATATTGCAGCCCGCCGCAGGCTTCCAGTGAAGTGTACGGCGGGGCTGTCCGTTTTATGAATGGTCCGGGCCTGGCGGCAACGAAAAAGCCGAAAAACGGGGCGGTTTGCAAGGAAGAACGCCTGTGTGTTGATAATTTGACACGTTGGAAGATAAGATATAGAGTAAAGTTGAGATGCATCCGAGCGCGGCAGTTGGAGGTTGCGGCTGCGCAGGGGGCTTCGCGGGGAAAATATCCGGGTGGCATTTTGAAAAGAGCGGGTGAAGGCAGTGACCTGAGCTGTATGGGGAAAAGAACATGCGACGGGTAAAATGTTTACGCGTTTTTTAAACGCTCCAACGCGGGAGAAGGCGCTCGAAAAAGCCTGGTTCCTTTATGGCAACATCGGGTATATCTTAACCGTGCAGAAAATCTGAAAAGCGCACCGCGCCGGAACAGTTCTTGGTATGGTATAATGCCGCGACGGGTGAAGCGGCTCCTTTTGCTGTTGTAGTTCCCTAACAGTTCTTGGTATGGTATAATCACAGCGGCCATCTTTCGGCCCGTGTGCGTGTTGTAGTTCCCTAACAGTTCTTGGTATGGTATAATGGTGGGCAGCGGCACACAGGTGTTCGACAAGTTGTAGTTCCCTAACAGTTCTTGGTATGGTATAATATGAACCCCGACGAAGTAAGCGCGTTGCTGGTTGTAGTTCCCTAACAGTTCTTGGTATGGTATAATCTGGAAAAATTGATGGAGGGAAAATAACATGTTGTAGTTCCCTAACAGTTCTTGGTATGGTATAATCTGAGGTGCAATACAAAGAGATCACCGGGGGTTGTAGTTCCCTAACAGTTCTTGGTATGGTATAATGACGGCTCAAATCAGTGTTGCTACAATCGTGTTGTAGTTCCCTAACAGTTCTTGGTATGGTATAATGCATACTCCGCTCAATACCAAAATCATGGGTTGTAGTTCCCTAACAGTTCTTGGTATGGTATAATCGACTGTTGCAAAAAGCGCTTCAGGCTGCGGCCTGAAGCGCTTTTTGTTCTTCCCGAAAAATCAAAACAGCGTAAGCTGTTCGCATGCAAAGGAGGTGTCTGCCGGGGAAAAGGGGCCGAGCAATATTTCGATGGATTGGTATTGCTTTTCCGTCACTACCAACAGGCGCACAGCGCCATTGGCCGGCAGTTGCCCTGTCAGCCGCGCCCGGTGTTTTGTCACGGCATCGTTGCCGTTGCATACGCGGGCGTAAACCGAGTATTGAAGCATATGATACCCGTCCTTTATTAAAAAATTGCGAAAGGCAGTGGCCTCCCGCCGCTGCTTTTTTGTTTGGACGGGCAGGTCAAAAAATACAAGCATTCTCATAAATCTACTCATAACCGTGGGGCTGCCATGCCAGCAGCTTCGGCAGCGCCAAAGCGCCGCCCTTTTCCATGCCGGTGCGCAGGCTTTGCACCAGCCGTTCCATGGCGTAAGCCACGCTGTGGTGCTGTCCGCCGGAAAGAATGTCAGCGTTCATCAGCCCGAACAGCGCGTGCTTGAGCGCGGGGGCGAGCGTGCTTGCCTCGTCCACATTGGCGGCTACATACAAATCCACAACCGGGCGGAACGGCTCCATAAGGTCGTCCGCCAGATTGTATTGGTTCAGCTGGCTGCAATGGTGCAGCCCCTCCCACGGCAAAAGCCCGTAAACTGCGGCGCAGCGGGCGGCATAGCCGCGCAGAATGGCATAGCCGTAATTGAGCGCGGCGTTGCGGCCATCATCGGCGCTGCGGGTGAAGCCTGTGCCGAATAAGGCGGGGAAATAAAACGCCGCGGCAGATGCCTCAAGGTTGTCCTTGTCGCCGCTGGTGACGGCGCGTGCGCGGGAATGCAGAAAGGCCGCTTCTTGTGTTTTGCCGCACAGCGCCAGACATTCTGCCTGATTTTCGATTTTGGCAATGACGAGCTGCTGCCAAAGCCGCTTTTTGGCGGGCAGCGTCAGCGTCTGCTGCGCATGTGCGACGGTGAGCTGCCGGCTGTGCTGGGCATACGGCAGCAGCACGCCGCAGGGCAAGTGCTTTTCGTCGCATACGAACACGGCCGTGCCGTTTTGCGCCAAAGCCGAGAGCGCGGCCGCTGAAAGCGTGGCGCGGCGGCTTTCCAGCATCAGCGCGCTGATGTCCTCGATGGGCACGGTGTGGCGCTCGTCCGTTTCCACAACAAGCTGTTCGCTGCGCGTGCTGATGTGCGCGGGGTTGCTGACGATCACACATCGGTAGGCCATAGCTGCCTCCTTTTTTGAGGGGATCAGCGGAATTTCTGCCGCGTTTCCTTGTGAACGGGGAAGACATTGCCCAGAACATCTACTTGATATTTACAAAGGGACTTTAGGGTTTTGAGCCCAAGGCTTGGGATACCATAAGAATTGTCATGTGTGCGGACGGTAATAGTTCCACCAGAAATACCACCGCTCACGAAATATACAAATGCACTTGCCTGCGTCCGCGTTTTCTCCAGCGTGCTGTCCGCATTCTGTACAGTAAACTTCAGCTCGCTTTTATGCTCCACATACACAAGGTCGTTGGGGTACAGCGAAAAGACAAAATCCTCCTCGCGCATTTCCTGCCATTCGCTGTATGGCTTATGGGCCACCACCGCCCGGTTGGGCAGCTCCGGCTTCAGGGTGTCTGCCACATATAGGGGCACCCAGTAATAGCCGTCCCCGGGCATAAAAAACACATCGATGCGCACCATCGTGTCGTTGCTGGCCGCGCCGCCGTGCACGGGGACGGTGAGCGTGGCTTTTTCGGTTGTCTTCACCTTGCGCACCAGCGGGCCGGGCGTGCCGTCCGCTTTCGGCTTGTAAAACGGTTCCGCAAAGGCCTTTTTGCCGTCGCCGCCAAAGCGGCGCAGCTGCGCCTTGAGCGCTTCGTACAGCAGCGTATCGCTGGAGGGCATATAGTAGTCTTTGATTTCTCCGTCTTTGTCCAGTTTCAGCTCTGTCAGGGCCTTGCGCACCGTCAAGAGGCCTTCGTCTGCTGCGGCGGCGCCCTTGACGGTTTCCTTGTGGCTTGGGCCGGTCACCTTGCGGCGCGGCATGCGGGAAACGAACACCGGGCGGATATGCTCTGTGCCATATTCGCAGTAAAATGCCGGATTGATGTCCAGAAGCGGTTCGCCGGGCTGCTCGGAAAGCCGTACGATCAGCTCGTCGCGGAAGCGCGGCCACGGCGCGGGGAAGCGCTCTTTGGTGCGGGCGTGCTGCGAGCCGGCGCCGTCGGCGTCCTGAAAATATTCGCCCTCAATGTGCCCGTAATAGCCGGAGATGCGGCGGATCATGCCGTCTGTTGTGCAGGCGACGACGGCGGCGTCCAGCGCGTGGTGCAAATCGCCGTCCGCGCGCACCTTGGAAAGCCCCCAGCGCTTGCGCAAATGCGACGTAACGGCGCCGCTGACGGCGAAAACGCGCTTTTTGCCAAGCGCTTCGGACTGCGCAAACGCAAGATGGTCGGAAATGTAGTTGTACAAAAAGCGCGCCATGTGCTGCGTGTCCTGCAGATTGCGCTGCCGAAAGCCCTCGGCTTCGTCGTCGGAGAGCTTTTCGCGCAAAAGGTTCTGGCGCTTGCGGTAGTCGTGCACGCTGCTGTTTGTCCAGACGATAAAGTCTTCGCGCCGTTTGCCCTGCAGGTATTGCAGCGGCAGGCGGTTGCCCTTTTGCCGGTTTTCGGAGGAAAGCACCAGCACCTTGTTGCTGCGCCGGTCGTCAAAGCTGAGGCTGTACGGCACAATGTGGTCCACGTCCACATAGCCCGGCTCAAACAGCTGTTCCACGTCCAGACGCTGCAGCGAATAGGCGCACACGCCGTCCTGCTCTTTCCAGAGGCGGTATTTTACAAGGTCCTGCCCGGTGGGGGAGAGCAGGTGGAACGTATCGCGCAGCTCCTGCATCAGGCGCTCGTTTTTTGCGGCGTTTTCGCGCATGGAGCGGTCCATCTCCTGCCGTTCGCCGAAAGTTTTGCTCAGCTCGCGCGCAAGCTCTATGCGCACCCATGCGGGGCTTGCGTCCATCTCGCGGATGATACCGTTCACCACTTTGATCGTCTGCGCAACGGCGCGGCGCACCACGGGGCTTGTGATCTGCTCCATTTCCGGGGCGGCGGCAGGCAATGTAAAGGCGCGCTCACCTGCGCCGTGGCCCTTGAAATCGTACCCGGCGGCACTGCAGGCCTGGTCGTAGGTCAGCCCCTGCTCCAGATGCGGGATCAATTTTCTGCAGGCCTTCAGTGAAAGGTGGCCGAATTTTGAAAAGCCCGTAAGGCCCGCCAGCGCGTCGATCTCGGGTGCTTGGAAACCGGCCTCCGTCAGCTTTGCGCGCAGCGTGTCCTCGTTTTTGTAAAGGGAAAGCGCGGTGGCGGCCGCGTCGCGTTGGGAAATGCTCAGGGAGGAAATACGGCCCTTTACAACGCCGTCCAGCGCCTTGCGCATTTTGTGGTATGCGGGCAGGCAGGCGAACTTTTCCTTTTTTTCGCTCTCTTCAAGCGTTTCGTTTGCCCGGCAGCGCACGCCGTTGAATTGCACCGTTTCCGGGAGCGCCAGCTCCTTGCGAATGCGGGCAAGGCTCATGTCCGGGGTTTTGTGCGCCAGCGAGAGAAGCTGTTGCCGCTGCGGCTGCGTCAGTGGGCGCGTTTCGCCGTTTTCCGCAAGGCGGATGTGGTTGATTTTTTGCAGCAGCGAAAAGTATTCAAACGAATAGGCGGCTTTTGCCGCGCGCGGCTCATCCGGCTCGAATGTGCAGCGGCCCACCATTTTTTCCACCTGGTTGCCTCCGTAGGGGCTGTCGCCGCCCGGCCCTTCATCGAACGAACGCTGGCGCAGAAGGATGGAAAGGTATTCTGCCTGCAGCTCCGGCGTGGCCCAAGCGCAGCCCAGCTCGCGCTGGCGCTGGAACAGCAGCGAGGCTTCCTCTGCCACCATGTCCCGCCCGACGGTGGAAAGGTAATCGTCAGCCTTATTGCGCTTGTGAAGCGCGAAAGCCTCGTGCCGGTACAGCATTTCGCCCACGGTGCGCCAGCCGCCCTGGGCCATGCGCCGGCGGTTTTCGTTCACAGCGGCCAGAAGCCGCCCATCCTCGCCGTCCGAGGCGGTTCGGCGGTTGCTTTTAAACCCGCGGCGCTGGGCAAGGTGCAGCAAAATGCGCGAAAATTCGGCCTTGCCGACCGGTTCGTCCAACGCGCGCGTGCGCAGCGCATAGATGTCTTCCAGGCCGCCCGCTTCAAACATTTGCGCGAGCGCTTCCCGGGTGGAAAGGCCGCTGCGTTCCAGCAGGGCGTAAACGTCCGCACGGCGCAGCGCCTTGCGGCGCAGACGGCGGCGCATCCCGCGCGCCATGCGCCGCGGCGCGGCAAGGCTTTCGCCCGTCTTGGGCTGCTCGGCCTTGTCGAAAATGCGTACACCCAGACGGTGCAGTCCAACAGGTTCGCCCGTGCCGTTCAAACCGACGACGGCCCAGCCGACAGACGCCACGCCGATGTCCAGCCCGATGCCATACAATGTGTTTTTCATAATAGTACCTCTTTCGGTCATATTTGCACAAAAGGGACATTCTTCCATTCTTATCATGCCAGAATGAAAGCAAAGCCGTCAATTTACACTGTGGATAAAAATATCCGTGTCTTTTGGGCAAAAAAGATGACGCCCCGCTGAAAGCGAGGCGTCAGAGCTTTACGGTGCTAAGACCTTATCATAGCAACCATAACAGTTCTTGGTATGGTATAAGAACTGGTTTCAGTATAGCAGTTGTTTGCGGGAATGTAAAGCCTTCGACACGAAAATTTTTTGCCGGTTGTGCTTACAAGGAGGCGCCGCGCGCCAAGGCGCGCCTTGGAAAAGCCGGGCCGCCTTGGCGGATGAAAAAACAAGAAGGCGGCGCAGCGGGCGTATGAGCCGCCAATGCCAAAAGACCGCCAAAGAATGTTGATTCTTTGCGGTCTTTTGGCTGGTTGGGCCAGCTGGATTCGAACCAGCGGAATGCGGGAGTCAAAGTCCCGTGCCTTACCACTTGGCGATGGCCCATTATTGCAGAACGGCAAATCCGCATGCGAATTTGCCGTTCCTGATTTTAAATGGGGTGGGAGATGGGACTCGAACCCACGACAACCAGAACCACAATCTGGCGCTCTACCAACTGAACTACACCCACCATATTTGGTGCGCCCAAAGGGACTCGAACCCCTGGCCCACTGCTTAGAAGGCAGTTGCTCTATCCACCTGAGCTATGGGCGCAAATGTAAGCCACGATCGGGACACTGCTTGGATATTTTACAATAAGACGACCGGAGTTGTCAAGGGTATTTTTGAAGAAAAAGCATATTTCATGAAAAAATCTTCAACCGCTTGACGGCATGGGCCGTGACGCGATAAACTGTTAGGCGGAACCGTGTGAAAATAAAGAACGGAGGATCAGAAAATGGAACTTGCATTGCAACAGGAAAAAGCAAAGCAGCTGCGGGCCGACATCGTGAAGATGACGTATCTCGCAAAATCCGGCCATCCGGGCGGCTCGCTGTCTTGCGTGGAGATGCTGATGGCGCTCTATTATAATATAATGAAGGTGGACCCCTCCAACCCGGGCTGGGAAGAACGGGACCGCTTCGTGCTCAGTAAGGGCCATGCCTGCCCCGCGCTGTATGCCGTTCTGGCGGACAAGGGGTATTTCCCGCGGGAGGACCTCTGGACGCTGCGCAAGTTCCACAGCCATCTGCAGGGCCATCCCGATATGCGCAAGACCCCGGGTGTGGACGCCAACACCGGCTCGCTGGGCCAGGGCGTTTCCATTGCCGGCGGCATGGCGCTTGCCGCAAAGTATAAAGGCGAGAGCCACCGCGTGTTCGTCATCACCGGCGACGGCGAGAGCCAGGAGGGCCTGGTGTGGGAGGCCGCCATGTCCGCCGCCCACTATAAGCTGGACAACCTTACCGTTCTGCTGGACCACAACGGCCTGCAGATCGACGGCACCAATGACGAAGTGATGGGCGTGGGCGATATGATGGCCAAATACGAGGCTTTCGGCTTCGCGTGCGTAAAAGTGGACGGCCACGACATCGGCGCCGTTGTGGAGGCGGTGAACACGCCGCACCCGGGCAAGCCGCTGTTTGTCTGCTGCGAAACGCACAAGGGCCACGGCGTGTCCTTCATGGAAGACCAGGTGGGCTGGCACGGCAAGGCGCCGAACAAGGAGCAGTATGAGCAAGCGATGAAAGAACTGGGGGTATCCGACAATGGCTGAGAGCAAATCCCTGCGTATTGCCTACGGCGAGGCGCTGGCCGAGCTGGGCGCGGAGAACGACAAGATCGTCGTGCTGGACGCGGACCTTTCCAACGCCACCATGACCAACCGCTTTTCCGCGGTGTATCCGGACCGCTTTTTTGATTTCGGCATCGCCGAGGCCAACATGGCCTGCGCGGCCGCGGGCTTTGCCCACGAGGGGCTGATCCCCTTCATCAGCACGTTCGCGCTGTTCGGCGCGGGCCGCGCTTACGAGCAGATCCGCAATTCCATCGCGTATGTGAACGCCAATGTGAAGTTCGGCTTTTCCCATTCCGGGCTGTGCGTGGGCGAGGACGGCGGCAGCCACCAGAGCATAGAGGACATCGCCCTGATGCGCGTGATGCCCAATATGACGATCTTCGTGCCCTGCGACGCCGTTGAGGTGCGCAAGGCCGTGCGCGCGGCCGCGGCCATCAAAGGCCCGGTGTATATCCGCGTGGCGCGCCCGGTGTGCGAATGCTTCACCGACGAGAGCACGCCCTTTGTGCCCGGAAAGGCGAACATCATGCGCGAGGGCGGCGACGTGGCCATCATCGCCATGGGCCTGATGGTGGCCGAGGCGCTGAAAGCCGCCGACCTGCTGGCGGCGGAGGGCATCCGGGCCACTGTGGTGAACATGCACACGGTGAAGCCGCTGGACGAGGATGCGGTTTTGTCCGTGGCTGAAAAATGCGGCGCCGTTGTGACGGCCGAGGAGCATTCCGTCATCGGCGGGCTGGGCTCCGCGGTGGCCGAGGTGCTGGCGGGCAGGTCCGGCGCCAAATTCGCGCGCGTGGGCATCGAGGACCGGTTCGGCCAGTCCGGCACGCCCGCGGAGCTGTTTGCAGACTACGGCCTGACAGCGGAGAACATTGCCGAAAACGCCCGCCGCCTGGTGAAGTAAGCGCGAAAAAACAGGTTGACTTTGTTTCCATTTATTCGGCTTTTTCGCTGGATTCTTACAAAAAAATTACAGTTTGCCATTCTTTCCCGCAAAACCCTTAAATTTACAAATATTTTTCCTGAAAACTGCAACATTTTGGCCCTCTGCGTCGTATACTAAGCAGAGGGCACAAAAAGCAGTGTCCCGGATTGAAGCGTGGACGGCGGCGCCAAAGGCGCAGCCGACGGAAAATATGCGGAAAGGGCGTGTGGAATTTATGACGACTTCGATCACTTCTTTTATGGACAACCTCAAACAGATTTTTGGGCTGGTTTATTCAGACACGCCCACCGAATCCTACGAGGAAAGCGAAGAGTACGAGGACTGAGCTTTGTGCGAAAGCGCAGCCGGCCTTTATAAAAGCGTCCCGGGCGGTTTTGCCGCCAACCTCTGAGGGACACCGGACGCTTTGTGCTGCGCAGCCGGTTTCCGGTTTCCCTCAGTTCTCCTTTCCGGCGCACAAAAGGGCAATTTCGCGCACTTCGCACACAAAATTGCCTTTTGTACGGTAGAGGTATTTGCCCGCCCGGCGCACGTCCGGGCGGGCAAACGTTTTTTATCTTTTTCGACAGGCTGGGGCGGGCACCTTTTCAGGTGCCCGCCTTTTTTGCGTTTGTCCGTTTGCACGCCGGCAAAACGCCCGCCAACGTGTCTTTCGCGCGCCCGTGCGGAGAAACGCTGCGGTTCCCAAAGAAGATACGCCCGGAGACGTGTTTCGACACGGTCAAAAACGGTTCGGCGTCGAAAACTTTCACAGAAAAAGGGTTGATTTTTACAGGGACGCCCCTTATAATTGAAACAGAAGTGGGGCAAAGTGGGTAAAAGTGGGGAAGCTCCCTCCCATGTGCCGGGAAGGTGGTGGCTGGAAATGCTGATCGGCGAGTACAGCTATGCCATCGACGACAAGGGGAGGCTCAATTTCCCGCCCAAATTCCGCGAGGCCATGGGCGGCACTTTCATCGTCACCCGCTGGCTGGACGACTGTCTGGTGGCGTTTCCGGAAGACGAATGGGAGCGCATTTCCGCACTTCTGTCCGAAAAAAGCATGGTGAAATCCCGTGACGTGCAGCGCTTTCTGTACGCCACCGCCGTGGAGGCGTCGCCGGACAAGCAGGGGCGCATCCTGCTGCCCGCCAACCTGCGCCAGCATGCGAAGCTGGAAAAGGACGTTACGGTCATCGGCGTGGGCCGCCATGCCGAGATATGGAACACGCAGGCCTGGCAGCAGATGAATGAGCGCCTGCGCAGCGGGCCCATCGCCGCCGCCATGGAAGAATTGGAGTTTTAAGCCATGAGTTTTCATCACATCCCTGTCCTCCTCGCGGAATGCATCGACGGCCTTGCCATCCGGCCGGACGGCATTTATCTCGACGGCACCGCGGGCGGGGCAGGGCATTCAAAAGAGATCGCCGCGCGCCTCACGACCGGCCGCCTCATCGCGCTGGACCAGGACCCCGACGCCGTGGCCGCCGCGTCGCAGCGCCTGGAAGGGCTGCCCGCCACGGTGGTGCAGAGCAATTTCCGCTATGCGGACAGGGCGCTGGCCCAGCTTGGCGTGGACGGGCTGGACGGCGTGCTGCTGGACCTGGGGGTTTCCTCACACCAGCTGGACGAGGTCTCCCGCGGCTTTTCGTATCAGGGCGACGCGCCGCTGGACATGCGCATGAGCCAGAGCGGCCCCACGGCCGCCGACCTTGTGAACACCGCCTCCCGCGCGGAATTGTGCCGTATCCTCAAGGAATACGGCGAGGAGCCGTATGCCTGGCAGATCGCCGGGAAGATCGAAAGCGCCCGCGCCGCCGCGTCCATTGAAACGACGGCGCAGCTGGTGCAGGCCGTCGCCTCGGCGCTGCCGCCCGCGGTGCGCCGCAAGGACAAAAACCCCGCGCGCCGCACTTTCCAGGCGCTGCGCATCGCCGTGAACGGTGAGCTGGACGCACTGAGCGAAGGGCTGGACGTGCTGTTTGCCGCACTGAAGCCGGGCGGGCGCATGTGCGTCATCACGTTCCATTCCCTGGAGGACAGGCTCGTCAAGCAGCGGTTCCGCCAGTGGGCCACGGCCTGCACCTGCCCGCCGGAGTTCCCGGTGTGCGTATGCGGCGGGAAGGCCAGGGCAAAGCTCATTACCAAAAAGCCCGTTGAGGCAGCCGCCGGGGAACAGGCGGAAAACCGCCGTGCGCGCAGCGCAAAGCTGCGCATACTGGAAAAGCTGTAACGCGGCCGGGGCCGCATTGCATATTTGAGGCAACGCCGCACAATTCACGGCTGAAGCCTTAAGCGTCGCCTCGCTTGCAGATTTTTCGGCAACTGTCACAAAAATGCTCGCGAATACACAAAGTATTCGCTGCGCTTTTTGTTTAACCTGCCAAAAAACCGGCCGGCGCGATTCGACGCTTAGAATTGTACGGTATTGCCTTGAAACAAAAAAGAAAGGAGAGAGGACGCCATGCAGACGAATGCAGCGTACGACCTTGAGCGGTTCGCTCCGCGGGAGCAAAAGCCGCGTCTGCGCGTGGCCGGGCAGCCAAAGCCCAAACGGGGGCTGGCGCGGTACAATTTAAAATGGATCAAAGCCGTGGCGTTCGCTTCCGTGTTTCTGGCGCTGGTTTGCAGCGTGCTGTACTCGCAGGTGCAGTCCACCGAGCTTTCGGCCCAGATCCGCACGCAGGAGGACACCCTGGCCGACCTTCAGAGCGAGTATACATACCTGGCGGGCGAGATGGAAATGAAAACGAACCTTTCGGCGGTGCAGGAATATGCAACGAATACGCTGAAAATGGTAAAGATGGACCGCTCACAGGTGACGTATGTGACCACCGGGCAGGAGAACAAGGTGGAGCGCTCGGACACCGGGCTGGCCCGCCTGGCGGGCGAGATATCGCAGACGGTGGCCAGCTTTATGGAATACCTCACGCCCTGAATCAATAAGTATTATCACCGCCTTTCTTCCTCTGCCGAGCCGTTCGTGCGGGAAAAGCCGGTGATAATTCTTTTTATGCCCGCGTTCGACCGTTTGCGCGGCTGGCCCGCGCCCTTTGACAACAGCAATATCCCGGGAGGCAGAGATGAAAAAACAGCCGGAACACAATCGAAAGAACGTACCGCCGCAGGACACGGCGAAGGCGCCCAAGAGCGCGGTGTCCCGCAGCATGCGCACGCGCGCCATCGTGCTGGCCGCGCTGTTCGTGCTGGTGGGCTTTGGGGCCGTTGTATACAACCTGTACCAGCTTCAAATCGTGCAGCACGACGAACTGGCCGCCCGCGCCGAAAACCAGCAGCTTGCGGACGAGACCATCACGCCCAACCGCGGCGTTATCTACGATTCCGATATGAAGGTGCTGGCCCGCAGCAACAAGGTGTGGACGGTGGTCGCCTCGCCCCGGGACATGGCCAAAAGCGGCACGAATATCAACGACGTTGCCGTAAAGCTGGCCGAGCTGCTGGAGCTGGACGCCCAGAGCATTTTGGAAAAGCTTCAGAAGAGCGAAAGCAACTATCAGCTCATCAAGCGGCAGATCGAAAAGCCGGTGGCGGACGCCATCACGGCCTGGATCACCGAGTATAACGCATCGGACAAAGGGGAAGATACTCCTGTCGCGGGCATCAGCCTGGTGCAGGACGCGAAGCGTTATTATCCCTACCAGACGCTGGCCTCCACGATCATCGGCTTTGTGAACGCGGACGGCGACGGCGTGCTGGGCATCGAGAGCTATTACAACGATACGCTCAAGGGCACCGCCGGGCGCGTGGTGGGCATGAAGAACGCCTGGGGGTACGATTTGCCAAACGGCACCTACGAGGCGGCCTATGACGCCGAGGACGGCAACGGCCTGGTGCTGACGCTGAACGCCAGCATCCAGAGCACATTGGAAAAATACCTGCAGAACGCCGTGGACCAGTATCATGTGGAAAACCGCGCGGTGGGCATCGTGATGGACGTGAACACGGGCGCGATCCTGGCCATGGCGACGATGCCGGACTACAACCTGCAGGACCCTTACACCATTGCGGACGAGGCGCTGGCGGCACAGATCGCGGCCATTGCGGATGAAAACGAACGGGCGGACGCGCGGTATACCGCGCAGTGGGCGCAATGGCGCAACAAGGCGGTGGCCGACCTGTACTACCCCGGCTCGGTGTTCAAGGTCATCACGGCTTCGGCTGCGCTGGACTCCGGCGCGGCGAACCTGAATACCTCGTATACCTGCAAGGGCTCCATCACCGTGGCGGGCCGCACCATGCGGTGCGCGCACACCAACCACGGCACGCTGGACTTCTTCGGCGGCCTGGACGGCTCGTGCAACCCCTACTATGTCACGCTGGGGCAGATGATGGGGGCGGAGACGTTCTGCAATTATATGCAGGCCTTCGGCTTCTACGAGAAAACGGGCGTCGACATGGACGACGAGGGAACGACACAGTACGTCCCGCTGGAAAGAATGGGGCCCGTGGAGCTGGCCTCCTCCGCCTTCGGCCAGACGACGTCCACCACGCCCATCCAGATGATCACAGCGGCCTGCGCCGTCATCAACGGCGGATATCTGGTACAGCCGCACGTGGTAAAGCAGGTGCTGGACGCGGACGGGAATATCGTTGAAAACGTGGAGCCGGAAGTGAAGCGGCAGGTGCTCTCGGCCGAGACAAGCGCCACCATGCGCGAGCTGCTGACGAGAAGCGTAAATATGACGGCTGCGGATGGCAAGACGCTGACCGGCGGAAACAAGACGGGCTACGTGGCCGGCTATAAGGCGGGCGGCAAATCCGGCACCAGCCAGCGCAAGCAGGCGCTGAAGGACGAAGAGCAGACCTATTATTCCTCTTATTGGGGCTTCGCGCCCGGGGACGACCCGCAGATCGCGGTGCTGGTGATGCTGGACACGCCGCACGACGAACAGGGGACCTATTACGGCGGCCGTCTGGCCGCGCCCGTGGTGCAAAGTGTGCTGGACGAGGCGCTCCAGACGCTGGGGGTGCCCAAGGAGTACACCGAGGCGGAGCTGGCAAAGGTGGAGACGGCGGTGCCCAACGTGGCAGGCTCCAGTGTGAACGCCGCCGCCGGCAAGCTGCGCGAATCCGGCTTCAATGTGGACATCGAGCGCGCCACAGGCGATACCGTTCTGTATCAGTACCCGGCGGCGGGCACCATCGTGCCGCGCCAGTCCACGATCATCCTGTATTCGGAGGACCGTTCCGAGAGCGGCGGCGACCTTGTCACGGTGCCGAACCTGACGGATATGAGCTACGACGCGGCGTGCGCCACGCTGAAATCGCTGGGCCTGAACGTCAGCGAAAAGGGCGTGACGGGCGGCGGCAAGACCATCGTGGTCACAGAGCAGGACATCGCGGCCGATACGCAGGTGGAGATCGGGTCTGTCATCGAGGTGACGTTCCACGATACCACCGTTCTGGATTAACAGGCCGCGTCAGGGCGGCGGGCCGCGCGGCGCGGCACGAAAGGGGAGTGCATCCATGGAGTTACAGGTATTGTTCAGCGGCGTGCCGTATACCGGCACGCTGCCGCAGGGCGAGGCGTTGCTCGTCACGCAGGATTCCCGCCGGGCCTGCCCGGGCGCGGTGTTCGTGTGCGCCAGGGGCATGACGACCGACGGGCACGACCACGCGCGCAAGGCGCTGGAGGCGGGCGCCGTGTGCATCGTCACCGAGCGTCCGCTGGGCCTGCCCGGCGAGGTGCAGGTGGCCTCCGGCCGCAAGGCATACGCGCAGCTGTGCCAGAATTTTTTCGGCCGTCCCGCCGAAAAGCTGCGGCTGGTGGCCGTCACGGGCACCAACGGAAAAACCACCGTCACCACGCTCATCAAGCAGACGCTGGAGCAGGCGGGCTGCAAAGCGGGGCTCATTGGCACCATCCACACCGAGATCGACGCCATGGACGTGCCCGCAAAATATACCACGCCCGAGCCGTGGGACCTGAACGCGCTGTTCAGCCGCATGGTGCTGGCGGGCTGCACGTTCGCGGTAATGGAAGCCAGCAGCCAGGCGCTGGACCAGCTGCGGCTGTGGGGCCTTACCTTTGAGGTGGGCGTGTTCACGAACCTGACGCAGGATCATCTGGATTATCACAAGACCTTTGAAAACTATTTCGCCGCGAAGAAAAGCCTGTTCAGCCAGGTGAAGCACATGGTGGTGAACCTGGACGACAGCTACGGCCGCCGCCTGCTGGACGAGGTGCGGGGGCCGGAGCGCATCACCTTTTCCGCGGGCGACGACGCGGCGGATTACACCGCCCGCAACATCCGGCTCTCGGCCTCGGGCGTGAAGTTCGAGATGGTGGGCCGCGGCTTCATCCAGCGCATCGATTTCCCCATGCCCGGGGATTACTCGGTGCACAACGCGCTGGCGGCGGCGGCCGCGGCCATTGCGCTGGGCATCCCCGCGCGGGACGCCGCGGCCGCGCTTTCGGCCTCCCGCGGGGTGCGCGGCCGGTGCGAGGTGCTGTATCACGGCGCGTTCACCATCCTGTGCGACTATGCCCACACGGGCGACGCCATTGAAAAGGTGCTCGCGGGCGTTGCGCCTTTCGTGGAGGGGCGGCTGGTGGTGCTGTATGGCTGCGCGGGCGAGCGCGATGCAAAAAAACGCCCGCTGATGAGCGAAGCCGTGGTGAAATATGCTGATTTTGCAGTTTTAACGTCGGATAACCCCCGCAAGGAAGATCCTTGTGCTATAATAAAGGACGCCGAGCCGGTGCTGGCCGCTTCGGGCAAGCCGTACATCGTGGAGGTGGAGCGGCGCACGGCTGTGAACCGGGCGCTGGATATGCTGCGCCCGGGCGATGTGCTGGCGCTGTGCGGAAAGGGTCACGAGGATTACCAGGTCATCGACGGGGTGACCCTTTATCTGGACGAACACAGGATCGTCCGCGAGTGGCTGGAGCGCAAAGGGCTGGACAAAGCCTGACGCCGCCCGGCGAGTATTCAGAGCATGGAGGATTGTATATGCAGCCTGTTTTGTCGAGTGTGCTGCTGCGGGGGCTGGGCGCCCTGGCAGGGGACCCGGAGATCGCGTCGGTGGTGACGGACAGCCGGGAGGCCGGGCCGGGGAGCCTGTTCGTGTGCATCCGGGGCGAGCGCGTGGACGGCCACGATTACGCGCTCCGGGCGCTGGAGGCCGGAGCGGCGGGCGTTGTGGTGCAGCGCCCGGTGCCGGGCGTGCCGCCGGAGAAATGCGTGCAGGTGCCGGACGCGCTGGATGCGATGATCCGGCTGGGCGCGAACTACCGCGCGCTGTACAGCCCGCTGCTGGCGGGCGTGACGGGCAGCGTGGGCAAAACGACGACAAAAGAGTTCTGTTACGCGGTATTTTCGGCTTTCGGCAAAACGCTCAGGACACAGGGGAACCAGAACAACGAGATCGGCATGCCGAACACGCTGTTCCGCCTGGACAAAAGCGTGGAGTACGCCGTGGTGGAGATGGGCATGCAGGGCCTGGGCGAGATCCGGAAGCTGACGCTGGCGGCAAAGCCTGCGGGCGCTGTCATCACCTGCATCGGGCGCTCCCATCTGGAGCAGCTGGGCACGCGGGAAAATATCCTCAGGGCAAAGCTGGAAATCTGCGAGGGGCTGCCGCAGGGCGCGCCGCTGGTGGTGAACGGCGACGACGATTATCTGCCCGGCGCGGCCGTCCGGCCGGACCTTGAGAAGGTGCTGTTTGCCGTTGAAAACCCGGACGCGGACGTGCGGGCGCTGGATATCGTTTCCGGGGCGGAGGGCACGCGGTTCACCATCGCGGACAAGGCGCACGGAAGCCTGCCCGCGTATATCCCGGCCATGGGCCTGCACAATGTGCGCAACGCGCTTTCGGCTTATGCGCTGGCCACGCGCCTGGGCCTTGCACCGGCCGCTGCGGCCGCGGCGCTGGCGAATTATCAAACGACGGGCCACCGCCAGCATGTGGTGGAGCACGGCGGCGTGACGGTCATCGAGGACTGCTACAACGCGAACCCCGACAGCATGCGCGCCGCGCTGCTGACGCTGAAGGAATATCCTGTCCGGGGACGGAGGGTCGCGGTGCTGGGCGATATGTTCGAGCTGGGCGCCATCACCCGGCAGGCTCACGCCGAGGTGGGCGCGCTGGCGGCGCGCTGCGGTGTGGACCTGCTGCTGACCGTGGGCGGGGCCATGCGGACCGGCCGCGACAGCGCCGCCGCACTGGGCGCGAACGCGGTGCATTGCAGGGACAAGGACGAAGCGCTGGCCCGCCTTACGGCGTACTGCCGCCCGGGCGACGCGGTTTTGGTGAAGGCCAGCCACGGCATGGCGTTCGAGACGATTCTGGACGGGTTTTACAAAGCCGTGCCCAGGGATTAAAGGCAGCACCGCACAATTCATGGCTGACGCCTTAAGTGTCGCCCCGCTTGCATATTTTCCGGCAGTTGTCTCCAAAAGCCTCGCAAATGCACAAAGTATTCGCTGTGTTTTTTGTTTAAACTGCCAAAAAATCTGCCGGCGCGATTCAACACCTGGAATTGTGCGGCATTGCCTGAAAATAAAAGAAAGCCGGGTGCCCAGCGGAAAGACCGTGCGCATCGGGCCGGGACGCGGCGCGGCCGCGCAAAAATTACCGGGAGCGTGTAAATTATGGAAAAATATGCCCTTATGGCGGCGGCCTTCGGCGCGCTGGCGATCACAGCGGCCTCCGGCCTGCTGATCATCCCCGCGCTGCGCAGGCTTCACTTCGGCCAGACCATCAAGGAGATCGGCCCCACCTGGCACCAGGGCAAAAACGGCACGCCCACCATGGGCGGTTTGACGTTTTACCTGGGTGTCCTTGTGGGCGTGGTGCTGGGCTATACGGTTCTGGCGCTCAGCGTGCCCAGCCTGCTGGGGGGCTGGCTTTCCGGCACCAGCGTCTCGCTGTTCATCGGCGTGCTGACGGCTTACGCCTTCGGCCTGGTGGGCTTTGTGGACGACTATATCAAGGTGGTGAAAAAGCGCAACCTGGGCCTGATGGCGCGCTATAAGATCGTGGCGCAGGTGCTCATCACCGGGGCGTACCTTTCCTCGCTGTATCTCAACGGAACGCTGTCCACCATCGTGACGCTGCCGCTGCTGGGCGCGGTGGACTTCGGCTGGTTCTTTTACGTCCTCTCGTTCCTCCTCATCATCGGCATGGTGAACGCCGTCAACCTGACGGACGGCATCGACGGGCTGGCGTCCAGCGTCACCTTTGTTGTAATGATGGGCTTCATGTTTATCGCCAGCCTTTTGGGAAACACTACCATGGCGCTGTTTGCCGCGGCCGTGGCGGGCGGCTGCGCGGGCTTCCTTGCGTGGAACTTTTACCCGGCCAAAACGTTTATGGGCGATACGGGCAGTATGTTCCTGGGGGGCGCGGTGGTGGCCGTGGCTTACGGCATCGGCCGGCCGGAGCTGCTCCTTTTCATGGGTGTTATCTACCTGATCGAGGCGTTCAGCGTGATGCTGCAGGTAACATATTTCAAGCTGACCCACGGCAAGCGTATTTTTAAAATGAGCCCCATCCACCACCACTTTGAAATGTGCGGGTGGAGCGAGGTGAAGATCGTCTCCGTGTTCAGCTTCATCACGCTGGTGGGCGTGGTGCTGGGCGGTATTTTTGTCTACGTATCCTGATTCCCCAATAAGCAGCCTGTGCCGATGCGGCCGGCGCGGGCAATTTTGTATCTTCGGAGGTTCCCGATGCCAGAAGCAGCCAAAAAGTTAAAACGCAAGTCCGAGGCCCGCATCCGGCTGCTCAGCCAGCCGCCGCTGGACTGGCCGCTGGCCATCATCGTGCTGACGCTGGTGGTGTTCGGGCTGGTGATGCTGTTCAGCGCCAGCTATGCCACGGCGTATTACCGCTTCAAGGGCGACAGCTTCCACTTCATCCGCCAGCAGGCGCTGTTCGCCGCGGTGGGCGTGGTCGTGATGTTCGTCGCGTCCCACGTGGATTACCACATCTTCCACAAATTTGCGTGGCCCATCATGGCCGTCACGGTCGTACTGCTCATCGTCGTGCTCTTCATGCCGGAGCTGAACGGCGCGAAGCGGTGGATATTCCTGCCCATCGGCGGCAATCTGCAGCCCTCGGAGGTGGCGAAGTTCGCGGTCATCGTGCTGTTCGCGCACATCATTTCCATCAACCATAAGCGCATGAAGACCTTTGCCTACGGCGTGCTGCCCTTCGTCGTCATCCTCGGCGTGATCGCGGGGCTGATGCTGCTGGAGCCGCATCTTTCGGGCACGGTGCTCATTTTGGGCATCGGGGGACTGATGATGTTTGTGGGCGGCACGGGGCTTGTGTGGTTCGGCCTTGCCATCGCGGGCGTTGTGGCGGGCGTGGCGGGCGCCGTTGTGCTGGTGCCGGACCTTGTGCCCTACGCCATGAGCCGCATCGAAAGCTGGCAGAACCCGTGGCTGGACGCCCAGGGCGACGGCCACCAGATCATCCAGAGCATGTACGCCATCGGCTCGGGCGGGCTGACGGGCCTTGGCATCGGCAACTCCAAGCAGAAACACCTGTACCTGCCCGAGCCGCAGAACGACTTTATTTTCTCCGTCATCTGTGAAGAGCTGGGCTTTATCGGCGCGCTGCTGGTGATTTTCCTTTTTGTGGCGCTTTTGCTGCGGGGCATTTATGTGGCGTGGCACGCAAAAGACAAATTCGGCTCCATGCTGGTGGTGGGCGTTATCGTGCAGGTGACGCTGCAGGCGGTGCTGAATATCGCCGTGGTGACGAAGACCATTCCGAACACGGGCATCAGCCTGCCGTTTTTTTCCTACGGAGGCACGTCCCTGCTGATGCTGCTGGGCGAGATGGGCGTTGTGCTTTCGGTCTCCCGCCAGGGCGGCGCGGAGAAGGTATAGCGGCGCGCGGCAGGGCCGCGCGTCTGCATTTTTATTTTTTGAGCGGGGGGCAGACCGCCGGTGAAAAGTTTTCCGGCGCGGCCCGGCGCCTGGAACCGTGCGGTATTGCGCGAAAGCAGGAGGTACCTATGCGTGTATTGATCGCCGCCGGCGGCACAGCCGGACACATCAACCCGGCGCTCGCCATTGCGGGCGCGCTGAAAAAACGCCATCCGGACGCGGAGATACACTTCGCCGGACGGCAGAAGGGAATGGAGTACGGCCTTGTCTCCAAGGCGGGTTATGCGTTCCATCCCATCGAGGTGAACGGCATCCAGCGCCGCCTGACGCCGAAGAACATCGCGCGGAACCTGGTTGCCCTTTGGCACCTGGCGCTGAGCGGCCCGCGCGCCGGCGCCATCCTGCGGGAGGTAAAGCCGGACCTTGTCATCGGTGCGGGCGGGTACGTCAGCGGGCCGGTGGTGCAGGCCGCGGCCCGTAGGGGCATCCGCACGGCCATTCACGAGCAGAACGCTTTCCCCGGCGTGACCAACAAGATCCTGGCAAAGCAGGTGGACCTGGTGTTCGCGGCCATGCCCGACGCCGTGCAGCGTCTGGGCGCGCCGGACAAGACGGTCGTTACGGGCAACCCGGTGCGGGAGGAGATGTTCCGGCAGGACCGTCCCGCCGCACGCCGCGCGCTGGGCGCGAAGGAGGGGCAGGCCGTCATCATCTCCTTCGGCGGCAGCCTGGGCGCGCAGGTGCTGGGCGAACGCGTGGCCGATTTGGCAAAATGGGAGATCGCGCAGCGTGATTTCCTTCATGTGCATGCGACGGGCAGCATTGAAAAAGCGGATTTTGCAGCCCTTGCCGCGCGGCTGGGCATCGACCACAGCCCGAAGTTCATCATCCGGGAGTACATCGACAACATGCCGGAGATGCTGGCCGCGGCGGACCTGGTCATCAGCCGGGCGGGCGCGCTGACGCTGGCGGAGATCGCGGCCGTGGGGCGCGCCTCGGTGCTCATCCCGTCGCCCAACGTGGCGGAAAACCACCAGTACCACAACGCCATGCAGCTGCAGAAGCTGGGCGCGGCCGTTGTGGTTGAGGAAAAGGAGCTGACGGGCGAGAAGCTCATCGGCATCGTCGACAAGCTGACGAAGGACCCTGCGGAATTGATGCTCATGGGGGCGAAAGCGCGTGCGCTGGCCCAGCCGGATTCGCTGGATAAGATCTGCGAAAATCTGGACCAATTGATGAAAACCACAGCGTAAACGGCGCGCTTTTAACACAAACGGCCCTGTTTGCATAGGATGGGTTACAGTCTGGGACACTGGGCTCCATTCTACGAAACGGGGTGCGGGATATGGAAATTTTGACGATCAGCGGAGGCAGCGGCCTTTTTGGAGAGGTGCGGATACCCGGCGCAAAGAACAGTGTGCTGCCCATCATGGCGGCGTCGGTGCTGTGCCGCGGCACGGTGACGCTCACGGACGTGCCGCATCTGTCCGACGTGGAGGCTTCGGCGCGCATCCTGCAAAGCGTGGGCTGCAAGGTCCTGCTGGAGAATGGGCGCGCCGTCATTACGCCGCCGGAATTTCCGGGCAGCGCAGTGCCGGAGCCGCTGATGCGCGCGATGCGCTCCTCGCTGTTCTATCTGGCGCCGCTGCTGGCCCGCACGGGCCGCGCGGACATCTATACGCCCGGCGGCTGCCGCCTGGGCGCGCGGCCCATTGATATGCATCTTTCCGGCCTTGAGAAGATGGGGGCGCATATCACGGAGAAGGACGGCGGCGCGCTGGAGGTCACTGCCCCGGACGGCCTTGCGGGCGCGGATATCTGCCTGCGCTTCCCCAGTGTGGGCGCCACCGAGACGCTTCTCATGGCGGCGGCCGCAGCCAGAGGAGAGACGGTGCTGCGCGGCGCGGCCGTGGAGCCGGAGGTGACGGATCTGGTGCGCTTTTTGCAGGGCGCGGGCGCGGATATCACAGGCGTCGGCACGCGGGTGCTGCACATCCGCGGCCGGGAGCTGCTGATGGGCACGCAGCATGCCGTCTGCCCGGACCGCATTACCGCGGCCACCGTGCTGTGCGCTGTGGCGGGCTGCGGCGGCGAGGTGCTGCTCACCAATACCTGCAACGCCCATCTGGCCGAGGTGCTGCGCATCCTGCGCAGGGCCGGATGCATGGTGTCGGTCTCGGGGGACAGCTCTGTGGCGCTGGCAAGCTCGGGCGCTCTGCGCGCCGCGGGAGGGTGGGATACGGGCGTGTATCCATCGTTCCCAACGGACGCGGCACCCCTGATGGCGGCGGCGCTGCTGCGGGCGCAGGGGGAAAGCCGTGTGACGGACACGATTTTTGAAAACCGTTTTGCCTGCGCCGAAGGCTTTTTGCGGCTGGGTGCCAGCGTGAATGTTTGCGGCCGGACGCTGCATGTCCACGGCATGGACCTGCTGAACGGAGCGGACGTGGAAGCGCCCGACCTGCGCGGCGGGGCGGCGCTGGTCATCGCCGCGCTGCAGGCACAGGGCAGCACCCGCGTCATGGGCGCGGAGCATATCAGCCGCGGCTACGAGGACATTGCGGCGCTGCTTGCACCGCTGGGGGCGCGCATCACGCGCAGCTGGGGTGAACCGTGCGGGCGCGGTTGCCGGAATGCCGGGACCGTGCTATGATAATAGAAAACTCCGGGCCGGGGGAGAAGGGCCGGCCGGTCCGCATCCGCACGGCCGTGCGGCGGCAGGGGCAGGTGAAACAAAAAGAGCTCCCGCTGCATGCGGCGCCGGGCCGCAAAGACGTTGATGAGAAAGGAGTGGCGCGTTTTGGCACGCAGCACGCCGCCGCAGAAACCCGTTTATCCAAAAAACGAACCGCAGCCGCGCCGCCAGGCGCCGCAGCGGCCCGTGTATACATACGATGCGGATGTGCCCAGGCAGCCGCGCAAGCCCGCGGGCGGGCGAGTCGTGTACGATTATAACAAATCGGCAGGGGCGTCCTCCGGCGTGCCCGCCGGTTCCCCGGCCCGTCCTGCGGCTCCGTTCGTGAATACGGCGCCGCAGGCCCCGCAGCAGGGGCGGGGAACCGCGCCGGCCGCCGGAAACAACGCGGGCATTCCGGAGCCGCGGCAGCCTCGCGACGGGGGCCCGCAGGCCCGCGGCCGGGAGGAAATATACGGCCGGCCGCCGCGTTCCCAGGCACAGGCCGAGGCACAACGGCGCCCGCAGCAGGACGTGCGCCGTACGCCTCAGCGGGAAGAGCCGCGCTGGCGCGCTCTGCCGGAACAGGAGGCGGAGCTGAAGCCGCGCCCGGGCGTGTACGACCAGAGCGCGGACAGGCCCCGCCAACCCCGCGCAAACAGCGCTTCGCCCGGCCCGGCCCGCACGCCGGGCGGGCCGCCGCCGGGGAAAAGCGGAAAGGCCCGGAAAAAGCGGAGGAAAAAGCGTCCGCCCCGCCCCCTCACACCGGGCGAAGCGCGCCGCCGCCGCGTCCGGCGCGGCATTCTGGCGGGCGTGCTGATCGCCGTGCTGCTGGCGGCCGGGTTCCTGATCTCGGCGGCCGTGCTGTTTAAGATCGAGACAGTCACCGTCGAATCTCCCGACGGGCAGCTGGCCTACGACGACAGCCAGATCGTCGCGGCTTTCGGCCAGCCGGCGGGGGAAAACCTGTTCGGGTTCAATACGGCGGAGGCGCAGCAGGCCATCGCCGCGGCGCTGCCGTATCTGGAGAGCGTGGAGATCAAGCGCCGCCTGCCGGACACCGTGGTCATCACAGCTACGCCCGCGGTGGAGACCTACACCGTGGAGAGCGCGGCGGGCTGGGCGGTTCTGAGCCAAAGCTACAAGGTGCTGCGTGTGGATGCCGAGGCGCCCGCGGGGCTTGTGCGCATCGACGGCGCGCAGGCCGACGCGCCCGCGCCGGGCCAGCCGGTGAAGTTTACCGAGGAGGACAAGCTGTCCGTCCTGCAGACCGTGCTTTCCAAGGCGCAGGCGCAGGGGCTTGGCCCCATCAGCGAGGTGGACCTGACGAACACGCTGGAACTGAGCTTTCTGTATCAGGACCGCATCCGCATCGTGCTGGGCACCACCAACGACCTGGATTATAAAATCAAATGGGCGTGGGAAATGGTGACCCCCGGCCAGACCAGCGACAGCCTGGGCGAGGAAGAGCGGGGCACTCTGGACGTGAGCTCCCGCGGGGAGGACGGCCTTGGCCGCGCCCGCTGGCGCGCGGGCGTGCTGTGAGAGCACCGGGCGTAACCGACTATATATACTTTATTTTTACATAATCTTGGAATGGCTATTGAAATCAAATCTGAAATCTGGTATCCTAATACTTAGTGTATAGTACAAAATTGTCTTTAGGGGGAATTCTCGTGGCATTTATCCTCGATGAAGAACTGCAGAATATAACGAACATCAAGGTCATCGGCGTGGGCGGCGGCGGCGGAAACGCTGTCAACCGCATGGTGCAAAGCGGCCTGCGCGGTGTTGAATTTATCAGCATGAATACCGATCAGCAGGCGCTGTTTGCCTCCAAAGCCACACAGAAGGTGCAGCTTGGCGCGAAGCTGACGAAGGGACGCGGCGCGGGCGCCGACCCCGAGATCGGCCAGCGCAGCGCGGAGGAGAGCCGCGACGAGATCGCCACCGCCCTCAAGGGCGCGCAGATGGCCTTCATCACCGCCGGTATGGGCGGCGGCACGGGCACGGGCGCCGCGCCTGTGGTGGCCGAAGTGGCCAAGGAGCTTGGCATTCTTACCGTGGGCATCGTCACGAAGCCCTTTGCCTTTGAAGGCAAGCGCAAAATGAACATGGCCGAGATCGGCATCGCCGGCCTGCTGGAGCGTGTGGATTCCCTCATCGTCATCCCCAACGAGCGCCTGAAGCTCATCAGCCAGGAAAAGATCACGCTGCTGAACGCTTTTGAAGCGGCCGACAATGTGCTGCGCCAGGGCGTGGAGAGCATCTCCTCGCTGATCAATGTGGCGGCCTTCATCAACCTGGACTTCGCGGACGTGCGCAGCATCATGAAGGACGCGGGTTACGCGCACATGGGCGTTGGTTCCGCCAAGGGCGTGAACAAGGCGGAGGACGCGGCCAACGCGGCCATTTCCAGCCCGCTTTTGGAGACGAGCATCTCCGGCGCGCGCGGCGTTATCATCAACATCACCTCCTCGCCGGACATCGGCCTGGACGATGTGGAAAAGGCCGCCAGCCTCATCACCAATTCCGCACACCCCGAAGCGAACATCATCTGGGGCGCCGCGTTCGACGAGAACCTGAAGGATGAGATGAGCATTACCGTCATCGCCACAGGCTTTGACGCGGGCCTTGTGGGCAGCGACCCCATGGACGTGCCGCAGAATGCGTCTGCGTTCACCGGCAAGGTGCCGCCGGCAGCATTCCGAAACGACACCGCGCCCGTGGCCCCGGCGCAGCCGGTGCAGCCCGTTGCTCCCACGCAGCCGGTGCAGCCCGCCCCCGCGGTGGAGGAAGACGACAACAGCTATTTCGATGATATCCTCGGCCTGCTGAACAACCGCGGAAACAACTGAGCAACCTTGGGAAAAGCGGGGCGTTAAGCCCCGCTTTTTTGGCTGAATGGCGCTGCGTGCGCCCCGGCCGCAGCACAGACGAAAGGAGGCGCGCGTGTGCAGACACTGGAGGAAAAACAGCAGGACGGCATGACGGGCGCCGGCCCGGAGACGGAATTTCATACCGAGCTTTTCGGCTTTAACCGGGTGGAGGTGCTGTCTTACATCGAGCGCATCTCCGCGGCAAACGCGGAGAAAGCGCGGGCGCTGGAGGACACCATCGCCGCGCTCCAAAAAGACCTGACAGGCGTGCGCCGGCAGGGAAGCACACTGGCGCAGAAGGCAAAGCAGGTATTCAACGAGCTGGAGAACCAGAAAAAACGTGCGGAGGACGCGGTGGCAGAGGCTGCTGCGCTGCGCACAGAGGTGGACAAGGCCAACGACGAGATCGCCGCGGTGCGCAGCCGCCTCTTTGCCCGGGAGCAGGAAAACGCCGCGCTGAAAAGCGACAATGCGCGGCTGAGCGAAACGGTGGACGATCTGACGCGCGCTTTGACACGCCGCGGCGCGCCGCTGCCGACCGGGCAGAACGCGTCCGCTTCGGGAAGCAGCGGCGACCAGGCCCTGCTGCAGCAGGCGCAGCTCAAGGCGCGGGACATTCTGCGCGCGGCTGACGCTCAGGCGACGGCGCACATTGAAAAGGCGAAAGAGGACGCCGCAGCCATTGTGGCCCAGGCAAAGGTGGAAAAGAGCAAAGCGAAGGCGGGGCTGGCGGAGTCCGCCGACGGCATTGCGGCCAGCATCGCTGTGCTGAAGGCGCAGCTTGCGGCGGTGGACGCCAAGATACTGGCGGCGACGGGCGATCTGCAGAAAGCCACCGACGGCATCACCGCCGCGCTGGGCAATACCGAGCGCAGCCTGTCCTCGCTTGGCGCGCAGGTGGAGCGTTTCCCTGAAAATGCGCCCGCCGCGCAGCCGCAGCCGGCCCAACCGGCAGCGCCCCCAGCGCCGCAGGAGCCCGCTCCGGCCCGTGAATACGCTGTGCAGGAGCATGCGGCGTACCCTGTACGGGAGGGGCGGAGCGTTCGGGACGGGGCGGTTCCCGCTTTTGCACCGGACAGCGAATACGACCGATATGTGCGCGCCCGCAGGGAAGAAGACGCCTATTACAGCGCTCTGCGCCGCGTGCGCTATGAAGATGAACTGCGCGACCGTTTTTATGAAGAGGAACGGCTTCGTCAGGAGGCCCTGCGCCGCATACGCTACGATGAAGCGCTGCGGGAACAGGAGTACGCGCGCCGCTGCGGCCCGGACCATCGCGCGCCTTATGCGGCCGCGCCGGAGGGCGGTTATCCTTTGTATGCATCCCGGAGGGACGACCGGTTTGACCGAGCGCCCGCCCTGGGGCGTGACGGAGGAGCGGCCGTTGTGCAGGCGAGAGAGGCGGATCTCCCGCAGACAGCGGCCGCCGGACGGCACGCTGCAGTCCAGCAGCCCATGGCGCCCATGCCGTCCTCTGTGCCGCCCGCGGCAGAGGAACCGCAGCAGGAGCTGCAGCCGCCGGCCTTTGAAGCCTCCCGCCCACGCTACCGCGCAACGAATGGCAGGCCGCTGCCGGGGCGCAACGTAACGCCTCAGGGAGACAGGCCCGCCGTCCTGGAGGAGCAATACGACGCGGTCCAGCACGCGGCTCGCGGCGGTGCGCCGGGCAATGCGCCTTATGATATTCCGGAAGCGCCGGCGCAGCCCGTGGTGCAGAAGGTGGAGATCCCGCAGGTGCCGCCGAAGGAGCCGCCGGAATCCGGCTCACAGATCCCGTTTGGAAAACCGCATGCACCGCGTGCCATGCCGTTTGCCCCGTTTGACCCCTATACGCCCCATACCGCGCCCTATATCGAACCGGACGCGGAGGCGGCCCGCATTTTGAACACGCCGCCGCCCCCGCCGCCGCGTGGGACGGAGGCGAAACAGCCCTATGTGCCGCAGCCCACGCCGATCGCGCCCAGCGTTCCGTTGTCGGGACCCTATGCCAGGCCGTCCGCCGCGGCGGTGGCGGGCACGCCGCAGGCGCAGCCTGCGCCCGCGCGCACCGAAGAGCCTGTGATCATCCCTTATTCCGCGCCCATCCCTCCGATGGGAAGTAAGGCGGATGCGGGAGAAGCGGCCGCTGCTTCAGCGGCCCGGAAGGGGGAGGCTTCCCCGGCGGCGCCTGTATCCGGGCAGAAGAAGCCGGAAATGCAGCGCGCGCAGGAGCCTTCTGCACCGTCTGTGGGAGCTGCCGCGAAACCTCCGGTGTTCACTGCGCCGCGCGGCCAGCAAAAGCAGGGGTCCGCGCTGTCGGACGACCTGCTGGCCAATTTGAACGCGCTGCTCAACGGAGGGCAGGAACCGTAAGGCCGTCCGGGCCGAAGCCTTAAAATAAGGGCAACACCGCACAATTCTAAGTGTCGAATCGCGCCGGCAGATTTTTTGGCAGGTTAAACAAAAATGCTCGCGAATACTTTGTGTATTCGCGAGCATTTTTGTGACAGTTGCCGGAAAATCTGCAAGCGAGGTGACGCTTAAGGCATCAGCCGTGAATTGTGCGGTGTTGCCTAAGACCGCATCTGCCGCGCGCAGCCGCATATCTTTCGGCGGCGCGTACGCAGGTGCGGTTTATTTTACGTTCGAGGGGCTCCTTCAACAACAAAAGCAGCCGGGGCTGTTTTCCGGCCGCATAAACAGATGCGCCGCCGTGACTATTTCCATAGGGGCCGGCGCAAACTATGAAAAGAGCCGTGCCTGGGAACAGAAATAGGACTTGCATATTTTATACTAAAATGGTATAGTATTATTAAGGAAAAAGAAACCAATCCCGCCGGCGGTGAAAGCGCCGCACAGCGGGCGATAACACAAAAGGAGATAAGATTATGGCGGTAAATGTGAAAACACAGGATTTTGAAGAACAGGTGGCAAAGGCTTCCGGCCCGGTGCTGGTGGATTTCTGGGCGAGCTGGTGCGGTCCGTGCCGTATGCTGGCGCCGGTCATCGACCAGCTTGCGGCAGAGCAGACGGATGTAAAGGTCTGCAAGGTGAACATCGACGAAGAACCGGGCCTTGCCCAGCGCTTCGGCGTTATGAGCATCCCGACGGTGGTGCTGTTTGAAAACGGCCAGGAAAAAAACCGCAGCGTGGGCCTTGTGCCCAAGGAAAAGCTGCTGGCGCTGCTGGGACGCTGATTGGTCTGAGGAATCCGGAGGATAAGACAGCCTTCAGGATGGTTTTCATGTTTTGAGGCAGTAAAAAGGCCGCGTGCCCTTTCACAAGGGCACGCGGCCTTTTGGGATTCATAAGGCAACAGGGCTCAGCGGCGGTTGACGCTGCTGGTGCCCTTCTCTACCAGGTAAGTGGCCTCCAGGTCTGCCAGATGAAGCTTGACAGCCAGCGGGTATTCATCGAACGCATTGCTGATGGCGTAGCTGCCGCCGCGCACCGCGTCGTCGAAGCCGCCCATGTGCCAGCGGATGGCGATGGCCTCCACGGGCTTCAGGCGGATGAAACGCTCGATGAGATAAACGCTCTTTTCCCCGTGACCGAACGGAAAAGCGTCCTGCACGCTGTAAGAGGGAACCTTTTCCCATTGCCCGGTGGCGTCGTTCTTTACGTTGCGGAACCCCGATTTGTAGTAATTGGCCTTGCACAGGTCGTGCAGCAGAGAAACGAGGGTGAAACTCTCCTTGTTGTCCTCTTCCGTGTAAAAGCGGGACATCAGCACGTTATACACGTTGATGCTGTGCATCACAAGGCCGCATTCGCACGCGCCGTGAAAACGCGTGGAGGCCGGAGCCGTATAAAAATCCGTGGTCGCCAGCCAGTCCAGCAGCTGCTGCGCGCCGGGGCGGGAGACATTTTCGGAAAAAATACGGATAAACTCTGCTTTGTAATCCATACCGTCAGATCTCAAGATCGTTCAGGATGCCCTTCAGAATGGCCAGCTCGTCGTGGGTGAGGCTGATGCCCTTGCCCATTTTGCTGTTGTCGGGCGCCCAGTCGCGGATGTCGTATTTGGGCTCGCGGTCGTTCCAGCTCACCATATTGAGCTGGCGTTCCCAGCCGTTGGGGCTCTGGGACAGCACCGCGATGCGTTCTGTGATCTCATATTTGAATTCTGCCATAAAACTGATACTCCTCTGAAATGAAAATGTATGCCAGTGCACGAGCAGCCTCGCGCTCGGCCTGCGACACTGTTAATGATAGCGGATACGGGGCGCAAATGCAAGGTTTAAAGAAAACTTCGTGCTGCGCCCGCTTGCACAACAGCCGCGCGCTTGGTAAAATAGGAACAGCATCACCCCTGCGCGGCGCATGGCGGTGGGGGTGATACATTTTGATTTTAGGAGGGAGCCCCGTGTCTGAATACAATGTGCCCTTCACAGACGAGGACCACCGCATCCTCAGCTCCTGTGTTACGCTGGTGGAAGGCCTTGCGGACTATCTGGGCGGCGGATATGAGATCGTGCTGCACAGCCTCGAGGATGTGGAGCACTCGGTGGTGAAGATCATCAACGGCCACCACACGGGCCGCACGACGGGCGCGCCCATCACGGATCTCGCGCTCTCCATGCTCTCGCGGATAGAGAACGAGAACCGGCCGGGCTATATCTCCTATTTTTCCAGGAACAAAAAGGGAGAGCCGCTCAAGGCTGCCACCATCGCCATCCGCGGCGTGGGCGGGCGTATCATCGGGCTGCTGTGCATCAATTTTTACCTCAACACGCCGCTTTCGCATCTTCTGGATTCGCTGTGCGCTCCCGCACAGCAGAGCCCTGCGGTGACGGAGACCTTCGCTGAGAACACGCGGGAGCTGGTGGTGCAGTCTGTGGAGCAGGCGCGCGCACAGGTGATGGCGGACGGAAGCATTCTGCCGTCAAACAAGAACCGGGAGATCGTGGCGCTTTTGCACCGCTGGAATATCTTTAAGATAAAGGATTCCGTCCCGCTCACGGCCCAGGCGCTGGATATTTCGCCCAATACGGTGTACCTGCACCTGCGCAACGTCCGCCAGGAGGAGGACGCTTAGAGCAAGGCTTTTTATTGCGGAGCAAAAATAGCCGCAGGCTGTTTTTTCGGCCCTGCGTCCCTTCAGATATTTTTTATTGCTGTGCAATAAAAAATATCTATGCAAATTTCCGTTTGAATGAAAAATAATTTAGTGTTATACTGATAAACAACATAGCCAAAGACGGCGTGCGCTCCCGGAGCGCACGCCGTTTTTTATTGGGCGGTATTACCGATAAAATGAAATAAAATTTAGTTAATCGTTCAATTGAATAAAAAATATTTTAGTGCTAACATGGAAGCAGAAAAATGCTGCGGGCTTCGGGCGCGCGGCCAAAAGCGAAGAAAGGAAGAAAAGCATATGGAAAAAATTCACACGGAAAAGGCCCCGGCCGCAATCGGCCCTTATTCGCAGGCGATGAAGCAGGGGGGGCTGGTGTTCACCTCCGGCCAGATCCCGCTGGACCCGGCGACGGGCGCCGTCGTGGGGGAAGATATCACAGCGCAGGCAAAGCAGGTGCTTGAAAACCTCAAGGCCGTGCTGGAAGCATCCGGTGCGGCGCTGGATACAGTGCTCAAGACGACATGCTTTCTGGCGGATATGGCGGACTTCGCGCCCTTCAACGAGCTGTATGCGGCCTATTTCACAGGCTGCCCGGCACGCTCCTGCGTGGCGGTGAAACAGCTGCCCAAAGGTGTGCTCGTAGAAGTGGAGGCCATTGCGGCGGTGCGCTGAAAGACAAAACGATCTATATAAGAGCGAAAGGAGAGGCAAGCGATGGATATCAAGGCAAAAATGAACGGGCGCTTCCGCGACCTGCAGGGCGGCCTGTTCCTGGAAGTGACGAAGGCAGACGTGGGCGAGGGCGCCGGCAACTTTATGAAGGCAGGCGGCGACATCATGGCCTGGGCGGACCCCTTCTTCCCGGACCCGGCCATCCCGGAGTCTGTGAAAAAGGCGATGCACGAGGCGATCGACGGGGGGTTCCCGGCCCATTACGGCATGCCCATCGGCATCTACGAGCTGCGCGAGGCGCTGGCGGAGCATATCTCGGAGCGGACGGGCCTTTCCATCGACCCCAGCCGCAATGTCATCGTGACGCCGGGCTCGGACAGCGGGCTTTTGTACGCCATGATGCCGTTCATCTCGGAGGGGGACGAGGTGATGGTGCCGGACCCCAGCTATCCCAGCAATTTCCTCAACCCGAAGCTGCTGGGCGGCAAGACGGTGCCCGTGCCGCTGTACCCCGAGGACAATTACCAGGTGCGCATCGAGGAATTTGAAAAACGCCTCACGCCGCGCACGAAGATGGTGCTGCTCACGCACCCCAACAATCCCACCACTACGGTGTACCGGCGCGAGAGCATCGAGGCGCTGTGCCGCTTCATCATCGACAACGATCTGGTGCTGGTGTGCGACCAGGCGTTTGAAGACCACATCTACGACGGCATCGAATTCGTGGCGCCGTGCACGCTGCCCGGCATGTGGGAGCGCACGCTCACAGTATGCTCTATTTCCAAGGGCATCGGGCTGTCCGGCTTCCGCATCGGCTATATCTATGCGTGCGACAAGATCATGGATGTGCTGTACGGCGGCGCGGTGAACGTGCTGGGCGCAGCGTGCACCCTCAGCTCGCTGGGCGCCATCGCGGCCATCAAGGACAAGGAGCATATGCGAAGCAATTATGAGCGCCTCGAGCGCCGCCGCCGTCTGGCATACGACATCCTCTCCACAGCACCCGGCGTGGAGATGAAGATGAGCGAGAGCGGCATCCTGTCCTGGCTCAATATCAGCCGGCTGGGCACGAGCGCCGAGGTGGCCGATTACATCATGGAGCATGCGAAAATCATGGTGAACCAGGGCACGCCCTACGGCGCGCAGGGCGAGGGCTGGCTGCGCATCGTGACGGCCTGCTTCGCCAGCGATGAGGATGCGGCCGTGCGCTTTGAGCGCATCAAGGCAGCGCTCACACGGCTGGCGAAGGAAAAGGGCATTGCATAGGCAAGGGCCGGCCGCAGGGCCGGAAGGGTATCAAATGTAAGGAAAGGAAGGAAGACCATTGAAAGACGAAAACAACAAGCTTGAATTCAGAGGCGGCATGTTTATGTCGCTGGTGCCGGTGGCGATCTTCTTCGCCTTCTGCATCATCCTGTTCGTGGTGTTCAAGGCGTTCAACATGGAGGCGCTGGCCATGGGCGGCTTCGTGGCGCTCCTCATCGGCGGCATATTCTGCAAGAGCTACACGAAATTCTGGGATTCTGCCATCCGCGGCATCTCCTCCATCTCCTCGGTTTCCGTTATCGTTATCTTTTTCGTCATCGGCATGTTCTCCGCGCTGATGAAGGAGAGCGGCCTGTCCGGTGGGTTCGTATGGCTGGCGAACTCCGTGGGCATCCAGGGCGGCCTGTTCGTGGCGTTTGTGTTCTTTGCAACCTGTATCGTTTCCACGGCAACCGGCTCGTCCATCGGCACCATGTTCACAGCATTCCCCATCTTCTATCCCGCGGGCATCATCCTGGGCGGCAGCCCCATGTTCCTGGCGGGCGCCATCGTCTCGGGCGCCATTTTCGGTGACAACCTCGCCCCCATCTCGGACACGACCATCGCCAGCGCCTCTACGCAGCAGTTCCGCGACGGGCGTCCAGCCGATGTGGGCGGTTGTGTGAAAACGCGCTTTAAGTATTCCATCGTGGCGGGCAGCATCGCGCTGGTGCTCTTTGCCATCCTGGGCGGCATCGGCGGCACATACGAGGGCGGCGCGATTGAGGCGCTTTCAAACCCCGTCAGCCTCGTTATGCTCATCCCGGTCGTCGTGATGCTCGTTGTGGCCACGAAATCGCGCAACATCTTCCTTGGCATTCTGGTGGGCCTCTCGCTGGGCCTTGTGACGGGCCTTGCCTGCGGGCTTTTCCCGCCCTCCGCCGTCTTTGCAAACGACCCGGAGAACAGCGCCGCCACAGGCTTCCTTGTAACGGGCGTTGCCGGCATGCTGGGCACGGTTGGCCTCGTGATCTCGGTGTTCGGCATCATGGGCGTCCTTACAGATGCGGGCATGCTGGGCTATCTTGTTGAGAAGATCCTGGGCAGCAAGCTGGCCCGCACGCCGCGCGGCGCCGAGGTGGCGAGCGTTATTGGCATCTCGCTCACCACGCTCATCTTCGGCGGCGTGACCAGCGCATCCATCCTCACGTTTGGCCCGGTGCTGAACGAGGTGGGCAAGGCGAAGGGCATCCACCCCTACCGCCGCGCGAATCTGCTGGATGCAGTTGCCAACAGCCTGCCGGCCATCGTGCCGTTCCTTTCCGTGTTCGTGTTCATTGGCTCCGCTCTCACGGGCCTGTCGCCTGTGGCTGTGGCCGGCGGCACGCTTTACGGCTTCACGCTGTTCGCCGTTATGGTGGTGGCGGTAGCCACGGGTTGGGGCCGCGACTTCGAGGGCAAGAACGGCGAAGCTGTGAAGCAGCCTGTTGAGGAGACGGCACAGAGCAGCAAGTGATTCATGCCCTGTGGCTCATTCGCCCAATGAAACCACAAAAAACTCACTGAAAATGAAAGACCGCCGCGGAGCTGCTCCGCGGCGGTCTTTTTATTGTAAGGGAAATGGAAGAGGGATCGTCTGTATCCGGCCTGCAAGGGAGCCTCAATAAAGTGTAAACGGCAGGAAAGACGGAGAAGGAACAACGCATAGGATGCGAAAAAACCGCACCACTAAGCCGTTTTTGGCTGTCTGGTGCGGTTTTCCGAATGGTCGGAGTATTGAGATTTGAACTCAAGGCCTCTGCGTCCCGAACGCAGCGCGCTACCAACTGCGCTATACCCCGAAAGAAAACGGCAGCAGATGCTGCCGTTTGGTTGCGGAAGAAGGATTCGAACCCTCACAATGCGAGTCAGAGTCGCAGGTGCTACCATTACACAATTCCGCATTGCATTCACGGCGTATCGCCGAAGTGCTTTATTATTATACGAAGAAATTCGCCCGATGTCAACACCTTTTTTTAAGAAAATCCACACGAAATAAAATCCCCTTGCGCAAGATTTGCCGTGTACCCGGCTTTGGGCGCGTGGTATAATAACCTCAAGCCCGCCGCTTGCGCGGCCGCGCGCACTTCGTGCGCTGATGCGCTTTCGCGCACGGGCTTGAGAACATTGAACCATGCAAAACCGCAGCAGGTGCGGTTTTGTTGAGGCCGCTTCGCGGCGCCATGGTATACTGAAAAAACAGCAAAGGCGCCTGCGCGCAGGCGCCT